>Ga0224559_1000650_pt1 | contig 21935 bp, 20 predicted proteins | sample 714S33034metaG_FD_180676 | JGI IMG/M metagenome (GOLD analysis project Ga0224559, IMG submission 180676) | Peat soil microbial communities from Stordalen Mire, Sweden - 717 S3 30-34 | ecosystem: Environmental > Terrestrial > Soil > Wetlands > Peat | place: Sweden: Norrbotten County, Stordalen... | reverse complement strand
CGCCGGAATCCTGCTCCAGTGTGGCGCGAAGCACGGACTTGCCGGAGATGCTTTCGGCAGGCGCAAGGTGAACGTAAATCAGGTCGCCGGGCTTGACCAGCGCATCGGCGTAACGCTGGCCGGTCCACTTCCAATCGTCGGCGAGCATTAGAACTTCGGTCTTGCCGACGCGGGCATGAATCTCCAGCGGCAGAACGCGGGTAACCAGGGCGTGAACATAATCGCCGGGACTGGACTTTAGCGCCCAGTCGGGATGCTTGTACTCCTCCAGAGTGCTGCCCGTGGCGAGCACATTCTCCAGGTGCCCCGGACCGCTTTCGCCCACCCATCCGTGCCGCCGCTCATAGACGGCCAATCCGTCCAGCACAGCCTGATTGGCGGTCTTTTGCAAGTCCAAATCAAGCGTGGTTTCGATCTTCAAGCCGGCCTCGTGGACCTGCTCCGCGCCGAAGCGCTTTTCCAGCTCCTGCCGCACCTCTTCCTCAAACCAGGGCGCCACGGACATCTGCGGCTGGGCAACGTGCAGGCCGAGCGGGGAGTTGCGCGCTTGCTCGGCCTGCTCGTGGCTGATTGCCTTGTCTTCCTCCATTTCGCTGAGCACCAGATTGCGGCGGCGAAGGGCTTTCTCTGGATTGTGCAGCGGCGAGTAGGCAGCCGGACCTTTCGGTAATCCGGCCAGCAGCGCGGCTTCGGTCAGGTTCAGTTCTTTGGCGTGCTTGCTGAAGTAAAACTCCGAGGCAGCCTCGAAGCCGTACATTCCGCTGCCCAGATAAATCTGATTGCCGTAAAGAGTGAAAATCTGCTCCTTGGTGAAGGAGCGCTCAATCTGGATGGCCAGATACGCCTCTTGAATCTTGCGCGAGGCGGTGCGCTCGGTGGAGAGAAAGAGGTTGCGCGCCAACTGCATGGTCAGCGTGGATGCGCCCTGGGCTCGACCGTGGCTGCGCACATCGTGCCAGGCCGAGCCGGCGATGCGAAAGACGTTGATCCCCCAGTGCGACTCAAAGCTCTTGTCTTCAATCGAAATGACAGCCTGGCGCAGCACCGGCGCAAAGTCCTCGTAGTTGACCACCTCGCGGCGCTCCAGCGCAAACGAGCCGATAATCCTTCCCTTCCGGTCGTAAAGATCGGTGGTGGTCGAGGGCCGATAGCGCTCCAGATCGTGTATCTGCGGCAGATCGGCGGAATAAACCAGCGTCAGCCCAGCCAGCGAGCCGGTAATCACCGCCAGCAGCAGCAGCGCGGTGAGGGCAAACTTGCCGGCCAGCTTGCGCCGATGAGGCAACGGCGCAGGCTCAAGCCGGTAGCTCCGGCCAAGGCCGCGCGGCTCATACGGCTCGATGGGATGAACTTCCAAGTGAATCAGGCCTCGCGGGCATCTCTCTTGAATATGCATGCAGGAGAAGACCCTATGCCCAAGGCTAGCACGGATGCGCTATTGAAGAACGCTCAAAGCGGCTCCTGTGTACCCGATTCTGCAAGGGGCGGAATTGAATCGTGGTGGTGGGAAACCAAATTTTGTAGAGCCGGCCTCCCGGCCGGCTGTCGTGTGGACCTCCCGGTCCACGCCGTACTCTGCACAAATCGGAAAAATGCCCCAGGCACTAAAATGAGAAGAAATGAGGATTTTTTCGCGCGCTCACGTTGTTTCCAAAAAGCCGGATATCACTCCTGCCCTGGCGCTGATTCTGGCCTGTTATCTCCTCGCGCGGATTCTTGAAGTCGCGCCCACCTCCATTCCCCGCACCGCCATCGTGGCTCTGGACGTGCTTTCGGCGATGAGCTTTGCACTGCTGGATGGAGCGCGCCACTACCGCCTGCGCGGCATTCTGCTCTTTGCCGGCCTCTGCATTGTGGTGGGCAATCTGGCGGAAAACCTCAGCATCGCTACCGGCTTTCCCTTTGGCCACTACTATTTTGTCGAACTGATGGGCCCAAAGCTCTTCCAGGTGCCGGTGCTGCTGGGGCTGGCGTATATCGGGATGTCCTACGTCTCCTGGACACTGGCGCGGCTGATCGTTGGCAAGCCGGAAGCGCCGGTCGCGGGCTGGCGGATCGTTGCGCTGTCGGCTGTGGCCAGCCTCGTGATGGTTGCCTGGGATCTGGCGCAAGACCCGGTCTGGGCCACCGTGCTGCATGGCTGGGTCTGGCGCGACGGCGGCGCCTGGTTCGGCGTGCCGGTCTCAAATTACCTGGGCTGGTACGGAACCGTCTTCACCATCTATCTGCTTTTCGCGCTCTATTTGCGCCGCTGGCCGGTTGTGGAGAGCGCCGCTCCGCAGCCAAGCCTGCGTCCCGCCTTGGTCTTCTATCTTCTCTGCGCGGCGGGCAATGTCTTGCAAGTGTTCTCTCACCAAGCCCCTGCCATCGTCATGGACCCCACCGGCAAGCTGTGGAGTTATGCGGAGATCGCCCACGCATCGGCGGTGGTTTCCTTTTTCGTGATGGGCGGATTTGCCGCCATCGCCTGGGTACGGCAGACAGAACAGCAGAAGGCCGCTATGGATTGAAGAACCAGCACAAAATGGGACCACCCCGATGGGCAGCCAACCGGGGTGGAACGTTTACGCTTGAACTCCAAATACTCATCAAAAGGCAGATCAAGACCGCTTTGTTGTCAACACAACGGTTGACTCGCCCTGCAAGTAATTCTAAAAACGGCAGCTAAGAATGTCGAGGAGCGGCAAGGGGTTGATTCGGTGGCGCCTCCCGCTATCCTTTGAAACGAGATCGCCCTACTTGTTTTCATTGGCGATGAGGCGGAAGGTGATCGTTCCCCAGAAGGAGCGGGCGCGCATCTGGACGGGCAGGTGGCGCTCGTCGTCGGTGTACCAGATCCAGATGTTGCCGCGATTCTTGACGACGCCGCTCGCGGCGGTGGGCTGGACGCGTAGGGTTTTGAAGGTTCCGAGCGGGGTTTTGATCTCCTCGCGGCCTTCGACCTTCATGGTCACGGGTACAATGTGCATGGCGTCGAAGACGGGAATCACGAAGTTGTGACCCAGAGCGATGGGTTGCGACGAGGCGTAGTAGACGCCGGAGAGCAGATCGGTGACGCAGCCGGCGACGGGCGCCGCGACGTGCTTGGTCTGGCCGGTAACCAGGTTTTTCTCGTTGAGGATGGAGCGGCCTTGGGTGTAGTCCAGGTGGAGGGTCGAAGTCATCTGACGGCGGCCCTCGACGGTCTGCTTATTGAAGTCGTCGGTGCAGCCTTTGTCGCGGTCGAAGCTGGACTGGAAGCGGTCGCTGAGATGATAGACCAGGTTGATGGCGCCGCTGGAGTCGGCGCTGACGGTGAGGTTTTCGCGCGGACCATCGGCTTCAAAGCGGACCACGGCGATTCCGGCGGGAAAGACGCGCCAATCGACTTGGTAGGTGAGAGTCTGCTTTTGCGGAAAGCTGAAGCCGGGACGGGGCGGAGCCAGAGGGGGCGTCTGCTGGGCCAGAGACAGAGGTGGAACCGCTGCGGCCCATACTGCCAAGCCGAGTGCGCCAAGGATTGCTTGTGCGATTGTGCGCGTCTTCACTGGCGGGCGTAGCTCCTTTAATCGAGAATTCCTGAGTGAAACCCGCTCATTGCGGCAGAAAACTACAAGCGGCGAGCAGCGACCGCAGGAGGAGGAGGCTGAGATAAAGCAGCGCTGCCCCCATTCCTGCATTGTACTCGCGGTGCTGGAGATAGAGCTTGAAAGAAAAACTTCCCGTTACCGCGCCGGGGGTGTTTTTGATGCTGGCAGGGCGCGCCGGGGTCAGCCGGGGAACCATGCGGGGCACCTGCCGGCAATAGTCGTCAAAGCCGGGAAAGGCGGCGCGGAGAGATCGTTCCTCGCTGGCGATCACCGGCACGTAGATCACGGCAAAGCCGACAGCCAGCACCAGCGCCACCGGCCAACTGAGCAAGGCCACGGCAAAGCCGGCGGCGATCAGCATCGAGCCGAGGTAGAGGGGGTTGCGAGTATGTGCGTAGGGGCCGGTCACCGCCAGCTCGCTATTCTTTTTCACGGTGCCGGATGCGTAGGCACGCAAGGCAAGGCCGGGCAGAACCAGTGCAAGGCTCCAGGCCACGGCGACGGGCTGAGGCGCGCGGCGTAGCAGTTCAAAGAGATAAAGTGCGCCGGCCAAAAAGCCCAGAGGCACGCGGATGCGGCGGGCGATCTTCTGCCAGCGGGTGATCCAGTCGGGTTGGGTCTCGGAGGGTTGAGTTATCATTTGGCTTCGGTGCAGCCCGATGAACCGCTGCAATTTACCTCAACAATGAAATGCCGCCAACTCGCTAACTTGCGATTTCCGCGAAGCGGAAGCTACAAAGAAACAAACTGTAGCGCCGGTCTCCAGACCGGCTGTGGTGTGGGCGTCCTCGCCCACACCAGTTTCATGCCCCGCGGGTCGGAAACACCGGTGGGAAGCTAACTCGCTGATTTTGTTGGCAATCTATCTCATCCAACGATTTTGTTCATGAGAAGACTCTTTCAGGATAAAGCAAGGCAGCGGCGGCGCGCAGAACTTCTTCGGGCTGGATAGTGAGCAGGCCGGCTTCCGGGGCTTCGTAGCGGGAGTGGTCGCGGCGGCTCAGCGGGCTGCGCAGCACGGTGAAGAAGCTTCCGAAGGGGCCGTTGCGGCTAGGATCGGTGGGTCCATAGACGCCCACCACGGGCACTCCAAGCGCACAAGCGAGATGCAACGGGCCAGTGTCTCCGGCGATGGCCAGACGGACGCGGCGGGTGAGGGCGATCAATTGAGTCAAGGAACAGTTGAGCGCCGTGGCCGCGCCTGCGGTCTGGCGGACGATGACCTCGGCCAGCGGTTCTTCGCCGGGGCCGGCGTTGATGAGGACGCGGCAGCCCAGCTCGATCAGCCCCTGCGCGACGGCGGCGTAGCGCTCGGCTGGCCAGCGCTTGGCACCCCAACCTGCGCCGGGGTTGATCAGCACTGCGGGAGCGCTTTCATGATTTTCAGAAATAGATGGGTGCCCCACCCTCGCCGCGTCTTTGTTTTTGCGGCTAGGGTGGGATTCAAAACTGCGGGTGCCCCAGATCCGGATTTTCGGACCTGGGAGACGATGAACTTCCAGTTCTCCCTTCGGTAAAACCTCATCGGCCCAGGCCTCCGCGGCGGGATCGATGGGTAGCCAAGGCAGAACGGGCTGGAGTTCGTCGCCGGCGATGACCGAGGCCAGCTCCAAATCCTGCTCGATGACGTGCGCGCCGCGGGTGAGGACGCGCTCGGTAAAGAGCCAGCGGGCGGGCCGCTCGCGCGGATTCTCTTCGCCGATCAGGCGGCGGCAACCGGCCAGGCTGGCGATCAGCGCCGAGCGCAAGGAACCTTGCAGGTCGATGACCGCGTCATACTCGGCGTCGCGGAGGGCGGCGCGGAGAGCCAGGAACTCCGTGCGCGTCTGGCGGCTGAAGGGAGCCTTGCGCCAGACCTTGGTGGCGGCGAAGTGGAGACGGTCGATCAGGGGTTGCGCGGAAGTTTGAGGGCTTGGCGGGGGCGTGGATTCAGCCGCCAGCAGCGTTCGCCAGCGCGGCTCGACGGCCCAGTCGATCTGCCAATCTGGATGATTGATGCGCAGCGCGGTCACCGCCGGGAGCGCGTGCAAAATATCGCCCATCGCGCCGAGGCGAACCACTAGCAAGCGAAAATTGGAATGCGTCTGCAAGCTCTGATTTTCTCACAGAGGCGGTTATGCCGGAGATAGAACCTTGCTTTGAAGCAAGAATTGGAAATGGCAATTTATGAGCGCTGAGCGCGGTCGGCGCGGTGTCCGCCAAAGGCGTGGATGGTTCTGGTTCCGGCCTGGACCTCGCCGCCGTGCTCAAGGCCACGCGGGATGAAGTATTCTTCCCCGGCCCGCACCGGAATCCGCTGGTCTCTGATGATGAGCGTGTAGCAGCCTTCGACAACCAGCATATATTCGTCGAACTGGTGGGCGTGCGGCGCGGAGGAGGCGGTTTCGCCGCAGCTCCAGAAGGCCATCTGGCTTCCGTCAGCGCCGTCGAAGACGTAGCCCTCGACGCCGGGCGTTGCCTGATCGGAGGTGGCGATCCGGTTGGCGGGATGCTTCATGAAATCGGGAAAATTTTTCATGGCTGCAAAATGTCCTCCTGCTTTCTAAAACCGGGCCGGATTGGGAATCCGGTTCAACTGCTCGATCAGCCAACTGATCGCTTTGGTGTGGTTCTCGATTTTGATGCGCAGTTGGGCGGCGGTCAGCGGCATGGTTTTGGTCAGATACTCGGTCTGCTTTCCCAGCCGGACGAGGTCTTTTTCGGTGGTGATCAGCGTTTCGGCTCCGGCGGCCTGAGCGTTGGAGAGCATCTCGTCCAGCGCGGGGCGGGTGTAGGTAAAGTGGTCGGGGAAGGCGAAGCGCGCGGCGATCTCCACGCCGGCGGCCTCCAGGCCCGCAAAAAACTGCTCTGGGCGGGCGATGCCGCAGAAGGCCGCGACCGGGCCTGTGAACTCAGGGGTTTCCATGATGCGATGCAGCAGCCAAATGGGTTTTTCCCAGCCCCAAAAGTGCAAGGCGACCTCGAGTTCCGGCTCGTCGGCGGGGATGGCGATGACGTCGGCGCGGCGGACGGCGTCGAGGGGTTCGCGCAGGTTGCCGGCCGGCAGCAGCCAATCTTGCCAATCGTGCTGGTTGAGCAGCAAAATGTCCACATCGCGGGCCAGTTGGCGGTGTTGGAAGCCGTCGTCGAGAAGGTGAACCAGGGGCGGAACGGGCTGCTCCGGCTCGCCGGTTGCGTCGGCATCGGCGTAAGAATCAACCGGACCAACTTCCAAATCGGGCTTCACCAGCACCATGGCGTTTTCTGGAGTCTCCGGTTTGGCTGGCGGCTTCTGGTCTGGCGTTTTCGCGCCGAAGTGTTTTTTTTCTTCAGCGAGAGCCGCGGCCTGCTCGGCTTCATACTCGGCCTCGGCCAGCAGGCCGGCGTTGTAGCGCTGGGGGGCAACGTAAACCGGCGCGCCGGACTCGCGAGCGATCAGCAGCGGCTCGTCGCCGAAGTTCTGCGCGCTGCCCTCCTCGTCGACGCGGGCGGCCAGATTGCCGTCACGGCCATAACCGCGGCTGAGAATGTCCACCTTGACGCCGCGCCGGTCCAGCGCCCAGGCCAGCGTAATAGTCAGCGGCGTCTTGCCGGAGCCGCCGGTGGAGAGGTTGCCGATGCTGACGACGGGATAGCGCAGCCGCTGCGCCGGCGCTAGCAGGCTCAACTCGCGGAAAGCGAGCGCTAGCCGGTAGAGCGGATTGAGCGGAAGAAGAAGGCGGCGCGCGGAGGAATCGTTCATGCCTGGTGGTCTCTTCTTTCTTTTATCGGCTTGCGGAGCGGAAGTATGGGGGTGTGAATGGCTGTGGAAAAAGTTTTCATTGTGCAGAATCCCCCGCAAGCAGTTCCTTGAGCGCGACCACGCAGCGCCCGGTGGCCCCGGCCTGGCTGGCGAAGACCTGCTTGGCTCGCTCGCCCATGGCTATGGCTTCTGTCCTGTCGCACAACGAATCGATAAGCACCTTTGCTAGCTTTTCTTTCTCGGTGATGCAGATGGCGTTGTGAGCGATCAAGTCCTCGGTAATCGCGCGGAAATTGAAGTAGTGCGGACCCATCACGATGGGAACGCCAAACTGCGCCGGTTCCAGTGGATTGTGTCCGCCAGCCGGAACCAAGCTGCCACCGACGAAGGCCACCGAGGCGAGCGAGTAGACCGAGGCCAGTTCGCCGATGGTGTCCAGAAGAACGATCTGGCCGGGGATGAGCGGCTTAAATGTCTTGGCGGATTGTCCTTTCCACTCCGAGCGGCGCACCCACGCGAGGCCGGATTGATCGAGCAGCGCGGCTACGGCTGCAAAGCGCTCTGGATGGCGGACGGCGAGCACCAGCACCAGTTGCGGATCGGCCTGGAGCAGACGCGGCCAAGCCTCCAGCAGCGCGGCCTCTTCGCCCTCCAAAGTGCTGCCCGCTACGACGAAGCGCAGCCTTTGACAGCCTGTGGTTAAAGTCGTGTTTTGAAAGGGCACGACTTCAGTCGTGCCACAAAACTCTGAAAATAAAGGATGAGCTTTAGCCCCTGAGGGAAGGTTTTCAGGATTTTCGACTTTCCCCACAAGTTGTTGAGCCAGCGCCTTCAACTGAAGAGTTGCTTCCGCTTCCCACGCCGCGCGCACGTCAAATTTGAGGTTTCCGGCGACGGTGACGCGCTGCGGCAGGCAGCCGATAGCCGTGAGGCGGTCGGCGTCGGTTTGGCTCTGCGCGAGGACGCGGCTGAGACGGCTGAGTAGGGGCCGCCAGAGTCGGCGGAGGAGCCGGTAGCGCGGCCAGGAGCGGTCGCTGATGCGGGCGTTGACGACGGCGACGGGGATTGCGCGGCGGTGGCAGCCGCTGAGCAAGTTGGGCCAGAACTCGGTCTCGGCCAGCACGAGCATCTGCGGCTGGAGCGCGTTCAGGACGGCGCGGACGGCCCAGGGCAGGTCCAGCGGGCAATAAAAGACGCGGTTGGCTCCGAAGCGCTCACGAGCCAAGGCCTGGCCGGTACGGGTGGTAGTCGAGACAACGATCATGTACTCGGGCAGCGCCGCGTCCAGCGTTTTGACCAGGCGGCTGACGGCCAGCACTTCGCCCACCGAGACGGCGTGAACCCAGATCAGCGGGCGGTCTGCCACAAAGCCGCGTGGCCGTTGGCCTTTGAATCTACCACCTCTTCCCTCCCGAACCCAACCTAAGCGTTGAGCACAGAAGGAAATCAAGTGAGCCAAAATAAGAGACGAATCTGGTTTAAGAGCTTGTCTTCGGTGGTCCCTCCGTATCCAACCGAGCCGCTGCAACAGGCCTTCGCGGTACTTGTGCGTGGTGGCCATGCGGAAGAGCCACCACGGCGCGCTCAGGACGAGAGCCGCCAGCAAGGCCAGATTGTAAAAAAGAAGAATCATGACGAACGGAATTTCCAGTTCCCTGTCTAATTCTCTATGAACAAAAATGTTGGTGAAATGGTTTGATAAACAAAATCAGCAAGTTAGCGCCCGCTTCGCGGGCATAGCGAGTTAGCCAGTTGGCGGCAGTTCATCCCAGCCGCAAGTAGATGCGGCAAGACGGGCTGCTCCAATGATACAGTCAAGGACGATGAGAAACGCGCGCGCAATTGCTTTGCTTTTGTTTTGGCTGGCGCTTCCGGCCTTGGCCGCCAAGCATACGCCGCCGCCGGTGCAGCCCGCGACGGCCTTCGCGGCGGTCGAGGTGCATGAGGATGAAAAGGTGGCCATCGCCGCGGAACCATACGATACGCGCGAGAAGGCGGACCTCTTCCGCGTCGATTATCTGGCGCATGGGGTGATGCCGATCCGCTTGATTGTGACCAACAACGGCGACCGGGCGATCAGCCTGAAAGAGGCGCGCATTCATTTTTATACTGCGGAGGGCGAGAAGATTCCGGCGGCCGAGCCGGAGGATGTGCAGCGGCTGATGACGCGCAAGGAACGCGAGGGCGGCAAGCTGCCCATGCCCGCGCCGATCCCGGCCATCAAGCTCAAGCCCAAGGCCAGCATCAAAGAGATTGAGGAGGACTTCAACACTTTTGAGTTCAGCGCGCTGGTGGTGGAGCCGCACACGACGCGCGCGGGATTTCTTTTTTACGATGTCTCCGGGATGGAGCGGCCTCTCACGGGCGGAAGCCTGCACCTGCGCAAACTGCTGGACGCCGATGGCCAGGAGCTATTCTACTTCGAGATTCCCTTCGATAAGTACCTGAAGTCCAAGTCGAGCCAAATGAACTAAATGCGAATGTAGTATTGCATGTGATATGGTTTTTGCGTGAGAATGGTACTGGATACGTCCGTGCTGGTGGCTGCCTTGCGCAGTCAGGAGGGAGCCTCCAGCCTGATCCTGGAAGCTGTTCTGACAGGGCAAATCAAGCCTCTGCTGTCAGTTCCGCTGGTCCTGGAATACGAGGCGGTCTTGAAGCGCCCGGAGCAACTTTCGGTTTCTCGTCTTACCGTGGCACAGATTGACAGTCTCCTGGAAACGGTTTTTGCCTTGGGAACACTGGTTCCGTTGTTCTTTCGCTGGCGGCCGCAGTTGAATGATCCAGACGATGAAATGGTACTGGATACCGCGATCAACGGAAACGCAGATGCGATTGTCAGCCACAACCAGCGCGATTTCTACCTGGGAGCGCGCTGGTTTGGGATTCAGGTTCTGTCTCCGGGCGAGGCATGGAAAGTATTGAGACGGAAAGGGTGTGTGAGAGATGAGAAAAAGCAACTTTGCCTTACGCTTGCAGCCGTCGTTGATCGACGAGGCCCGGAGCATGGCTAAAGCCGAGGGTGTGGCGCTGAATCAGTTCATCAATGTTGCGGTTGCTGAAAAGCTGGCTGCCATGAGAATGGCGTCCTATATCGCCGTTCGCGCGCGGAATGCCGATATTCCCGCGGCATTGGAGATTCTGCGCAGAGCCGGCGCGGGCAATCCGCCGATGGAAGGCGATGAATTGCCGGCAGACGTGCGGCTGGATGAAAGATTGCGCGTGAGGATTGAAGCACGCAGGCAATTCTCCATCGAGCAGCCGCTTGAAGTCTTTCAGGATACGGAGGAGGGGGAGGCTCTCATCAGCCTCATGATTCCAGCGGGAAAGCTGGTCTTTGCGGATCCTGATTACTGGCGAGGCATCCAATGGAATGGCATTGAAATTGTGAAGCTATCGCTTGGAAGCCGGTGGTTTTGCGCGCGCCGGGAGGATTTCCTTCGCTGTTCCCATTCATTTTCAGTCGAAGAGCGCGAACTGGAAGCCATCCCGGCTTGATCGCCCAAGGCTGCTCACTCGTAGTAAGTAGCGGTGGTGGTGTCCGTCTCCCAGAGGGTGGCGTCTTTTACGCGGACGCGGCCTTGGGTCATCGTGGCGAGCTGCTCGTTGGTCTGATCGTAGAAGTAACGGGCCAGGTTCTCGGCGGAGGGGTTCAGCACGGTGAACGGCTCCAGGTCGTTGAGCATCTGGTGGTCGATGCGCTCGATGACCGGGCGCAGCACCTGCTTGAGCAGCTTGAAGTCCACGAGCAAGCCCGCCGCGTCCAGCTCGGCGCCGATCAGCGTCACGCGGACTTTGTAGTTGTGGCCGTGCGGGTTCTCGCACTTGCCCTTGTAGTTGCGGAGGTAGTGTCCGGAGGAGAAATCCGCCTCCACGGTGACTTCATACATCGGCTCAGCTCGATTCTTTGCGGGAATGCTCCGCTGCTTCTATTTTAGTCTGCGGCGCTTTCGCTCCGTGAACGGCGTGGACTCCCACACTCTCCGCAAAGAGCGCGAAAAGGATGGGGTACGGACTTTTGAGGAAGGGCCACGATTCTAAAAAACTTAGGGCGCGCCAATCAGCAAACGAGGAAACAGTTCCAGACAGGCCGGAATGAACTCTCCCTGTGCCGTCCTGCTCCTTCTTCAGAAGTCCGCTCAAGCCACCTGGGCGCAGGCATCGGCACCGGCGGCCGGGAGTGCGCCGCGCTGAAGGCTCGCCGTCAAGCCGAGGCCGAGCTTTGGCGCAATAGCCCGGTCGAGCAGCAGGCCGCCGCGTAAACCGCTTCAGAGCGAAGTCTTGGAACGAATGAGATGTGGGTGCCCCACCCTCGCCGCGTTCTTGTTTTTGCGGCTAGGGTGGGAATCTGGATGCCCGCCAACTATAACGCCTCACAGCGGAAAGAGCGAACCCGATGTGGCTGGCATTGCCGTAACGCGTGTGCGCTGCCGAACCGGCTGAGGTTCGCCTGCGGCCAGCAGTTCGGCGAGTTCGCGCAATTCGGCGCGGGCAAGCTGGATGGCTGCGCCGACAGACTCCGGCGTCTGCGCGTGTTCTGCAACCGCCAGCGGCAGGCGCGATTGCGGCTCCGATTGAGCTTCCGGCTGCAATGCAGAACTGACGCGCGGGGCCTGATCCAGAACCTGGCGCGCGCCGGCCAGCGTGTAGCCCTCTTCGTGGACCAATTGTTTGATCCGCACGGCCAGCTCGACATCGCGGCGACGGTAAAGCCGCTGGCCGGTTCCGCTCTTGTTCGGCTTGAGCTGCGGAAACTGCGTCTCCCAAAAGCGCAGAACGTACGTCTTCACGCCGCAGATGCGCGCCGCATCGCCGATCTTGAAGTACAGGCGGTCGGGGATCGCGGGCAAGTCAACGGCACGGTTTTTGGGCTGGGGTATGGCCATGGTCAAGTCGAGGGGAAGAACGCAATGCGCGGAATCCCGGCTCTAGAGGGATTATATGCCACAACTTGCACCATTTGTGAAGCATTATTTTTAGATACAACCGATTTTGCGGGGAAAATGCACGATGGAGGTTCATGGTTTCCCACCCATTCCGCAAAGAGCGCGAGAAGGATGGGCAAGGAAATTTTTCAGTTACAGGCACGGAGCAGGATCGTGGCTGCTACTGCTTTTTCAGCACGGCGGAGTTCTTTTCGTCGGCCAGAATGGTGGACTCCAGGCGGCGAAAGTCGGCGGCGCGGGTGGCCGGAATCTCCACCTGGCGGACGACGTACTCCCGTTCGTAGTGCAGCACGCTGCCTTTGGCCGAGACCGTCGAATGATAGCTGGCAAAGTCCAGGTCCAGCGCCACCGGGTCGGGCGTCTCATCGATGGCGTAGCCTGCCGGAACCGTAATGTCAAAAGAGTCGCGCCAGCGGCCCGTCGCCTCCAGATCGATGGGGTAGATGCGCGGCTTGTCGTCAAAGGGCCTTGCATGGCTGCCGAGGACGCGCGGGCGCACCAGCAGCAGCGTGCCGGCCTGATGCGAGTACTGCCGCGCCGTCACCTTGTAGTGCAGTTCGATGGGCTTATCCAGCGCAGAGGGCTCGACAAACTGAAAGGCATCGAGCGTAACGCCGGGAAGCGTTTCGGCGACAACGCGCTCCCAGTATTCCCGCCGCTCCTTCTCGTCTGTGTCCTTGATTAAATAGCGAACATTAGCGCCCGCCGACCCAGTTTGAGAGGTGTCCACGGAACCGGCGAGCGTGCCGTCCGCCGTGAGCGTAAAGGAGCCTTTGCTCTCCTTGATGCTGCTGTCAGGGTCCAGCACTGGCAGAGCGATCACCTGGCTGGCCGAGCCTGCGGAGAGAGTTCCCCAACTGCCCTGCTCGTAGTAGGGCAGATTGCCCACCGGCGTGCGTTGATTGGTGGGGTCGAAGATCAGGTAGCGTTTGCCGTCCCTGGCTTTGACGATGGCCTGGAGCCGCGCATCCTGCACATCGGCGGGAATCTCGATGGCCGTAATCATGTGGTTGCCTACCAGCGAGGGCGCGTCGGGATCAACGATGCCGCGCCGGTCGTCCACCGGAACATAAAAGGCATGAATCCCAGCCGCTTGCAGCATCGAGATCAGCAGCGTCGTCTTGTCCTTGCAATCGCCGTATTTGTTGTGATAAATATCGGCCGCGTGGTTGGCCTGCAATCCGCCGATGCCGCGCATCACGATGAAGTAGCGAATGTTCTTCTGAATGTACTCGGTGATGCGGCTCAGCTTGGTATAAAAATCCGGCGCTCCGGCGATCAGGCTCTGCGTCTGCGCGGTAATCTCCGGCGACGGGTCAGGCCGGTTTGCCTCCAGTTTGGTGACCCATTGACCAAGTGCGCGCCATTGATTGTCCTTGCCTTCCACGGCGGCATCGCCCCATTCGACGGACATGCGCGCGGCCAGCGCCCCCCATTCCGGACCGGACTTCAGCTCGCGCAGGTCCAGCGCCGGCATATCCTTGATCTCCCAGCGCCAATGGTTCGGTGCAACCTCGACCGGCTTGACAGGCGCAAATTTATGCCAAGCCTCGGTGTGCGCGCGACCGGCGGGAAGATCGACTTCGAGCGCCTGAAAAACGATTGGGATGCTGCTCTGAATGCTCCAGAGTGTCTCCTGAAGATAGGGTTCAAGCAACTCCTCCGACTCACAGATAACGACCGCGCCTACATCTGCGGCTGGCGGCTTGACGACGCGATCTTTGCGCATGGAGAGCATGACGGGAATGCCGATTTCACCCACATCGACAAAGTCCGTATCCTGTGCCTGATACTGCTTTCCGTCGGCGGTAATCGTCCACTCGCGGAAGTAATTGATCTTCTCGTCCACGTCATAAGAGACTCGGCAATCCCCGTTTCGTCGGCCCTGCGGCTTGAGGATGCGGATCGCCTCGCGCTCCCGCTCCGTAGCGCGGCCCTGCGCGTCCACCGTCTCCACGTACTCATCGAAGAGGACGACGGAGGCGGCATCCTTCACATACGCAGGCGTAGGCGTCTTGGCGGCTTCCAGGCCCCACTGCGGCACGGGATCGTGCTTCTCATTGCTGAACAAGCTGGACAAGCCGGCGTGTGCGGGAGTGCAGACCACCATAAGTAGGCCGACGGTCATAACGCGAAGCGAAAAAGCCATGGGAGAAATGCGCATCATCAGTTTGCCTTTTCTGTTTTGACGCGGGTGAGGACAAGTTGCTGTTGGTCGGCGGCGGACAGCTTCAAATAGAAGTCATGCAAATCGTTGTATTCCTTTGAATCGAGCAGCGTAAAGTTGCGGATGAATGCGCGCTGAATCCTCACGGTGCTGCCATTCGCACCGGAGGCGATGCGAAGAATGGCGTGATTGGGCCAGGTCACGTCAGAGGTCTTCGGCGCGCTCTCGACCGTGTAACCGGCAGGCAGATGATAAACCACATCATCCTGTATCATCTTCGGATAGTGCAGATCGATCGGTGTTACGCGCTTGTCCTGCGCAACAAATGGGTGCTTAGCGCGGGTTTCAAAAAAGAGGCCGGACAGGAAAAAATGCTTGCCGGTGACCGAGCCGAGGCTGCCAGAAACGTTCACAAAGCCGGCGAGGTTGACCGAGGAATCATCCAACCCCTGAAAATGATCGAATTCAGCCTGCACGCCTTCCGGGAGATCGCCGCGCATCGACTCGACAAATTGCTTTTTAACCTCCGCCTCATCGTTTTCCAGCGCCAACTGACGCCAATAGAGCGCCTCCGGACCGGTCATCATAAAGCGAACGGTCCCCTTCAGGCTGCCTGATTCATCAATGTCGAGATCGGCAACTCGCAGTACTTTGGAATCCTTGAAGACAACGGATGGAGTGGTTGTAAAGATGGCGCCTTTACCCTGAAAAAGAAAACCGGAAGCCAGAGTGTGCTTCCAATGCAAGAATCCGAAAGGACACATCTTCTGGCCAGGGTCCACAAAAACATTCCTGCCATCCAATTCGATAGCTACGATATTATCGTCGAACTGGGAGTTGGAAAGGTAGTTGAAATCGAAGAGGGCGAGATCGCGATTGACCACATATGCAGGCAGGGCCTTGAGGCCGACGGCGGTGGCCAAAGATGCATAAAGTAGCGCAATATCATCGGACGAGCCGCTTTGCTGCTTCCATACATCTTCCGCCTTGACAATATCTTTCAGCTTTTCTTTTTTGCGCTCCGCATCGGATTTTACGCGGCTGAAGTCGGTGTTATCGAGTTTCTGAACGGCTTCATAGATCTTTCTTGCCTTTTGTTCGTCAGTATCGCCAGACGCGACAATCCCGGCGGCGGCCTTCTTGATGGGATTCGTCGGCTTGATAAAATCCGCGATCCAATTGGCCCAGTGTTCGCGAGTGTTCTTCCAGAATTCCTCCGGCTTGTCAGCTTTAATGTTGAAAAAGAAATTCACGCGCCAGCGAAGCGTATTCAGCGGTGGCATCCAATCCTCGCTGGGTTCGGCCGGAATATCGCTAATATCAAGGGAAATAATCTCTCCTCTGCCCTTGACCACCTTGGCCTCGGAGGAAAGATATCCTGTCCACATGAATTCCTGGTTAACGCTATGGCGAAAAGAGTAGTGCGCTTTGTGGACGAAATACTCCCGCTGCACTTGCCACTTCGGAATATAGGTCCAGTCCGAGTCACGGCGCAGAATCACCCGGAACTCTAGAATGCAGCCCACTTCCGCATCCGGCAGCGTGAAGACAATCGAATTCAATTGGTAGTCCTTGGTCTTGACGTCCATCAAATCGGAGGGCTTGTCCTTCAATGGAATCACAGTTCCATCGGAATGAATAGTGCGGCCCTCGATCTTTCCAATCTTATCTACGCCGCGCTCGTACGGAATGTTGACAATCGCTTTCTCCTTGCCTTTTTCCGTGAGCACTTTAATACGCTCGTAGAGGACGGCGGTATTATCCTGTGCATCGGCGGTCTCTTCATAGTACAGATAGACGGCAGCCGCGCCCGGAGCCTTGGGGTCGGCGGTCATCTTTAGCTCTTCCGGCGTAGGCTCCTGAAACTGCGCGCGCAGAAGAAGCGGTGAAGTCAGGACAAGAAGCAGGGGTAAATTGCGCAACATTACGTGAATCCGCATGACTTTCCTTTACTGGCCGTCGTTCGTAACCAAAAACAACCAGTACTTTAGGATGCAGAGATTCTACATGGGCGCTCTGGCAGTGTCGAGGACGCACGCCACTTTGATCGCCACCCCTGCACGCGCGCCCATTGACAGCGGCCATCGCCCCTCCCTAGAATTAAAGAGGAGAACTTTGCGCTAATTCCGGCATAAATACCAGAAATTTCAAGCGCTTAGCGACTTTTTCCTTGTTACAAAAGCGGGTGCCCTGGGGGTAAAGATGCGGGTGCCCCACACTCGCCGCGTTTTTGTTTTTGCGGCTAGGGTGGGAGTGAATGTGGGTACACCCGGTCCCTTGCCTTTGGGGATGTGGGATGCAAGCAACCGTGGTTGATCCACGAACGGAGAGCGGAGAAAGATGCCTGACGCGCGCGTCAGTCCGCGAGAGCGGCTGGTGCTTACGGCCATCATCGAGCAGTACATCGCTACCGGCGAGCCGGTGGCCTCGCAGGCCATTGCCCGTTCCTTCTCCCATCAGGGGGGCCTCAGTTCGGCCACGATCCGCAACGTGATGGCCACGCTGGGCGAGACCGGCCTGCTGGAGCAGCCGCACACCTCCGCCGGTCGCGTACCCACCGCCGCCGCCTTTCGCTACTACGTCGAGCAGATCACCCAGCCAAACCGTCTGGCCGGCCGGCCGCAAAGCCTGCCCAATCTCGCCGCGCCCTCGCCGATGAGCGAAGCCCGCCGCGGGCAGATCGAAGAGAGCTTCAGCGGAGTGACCAGCAGCCACGATTATCTGGAACGCACCTCGCACGTGCTGGCGCTGCTCTCGAGCGGCCTGGGCGTGGCGCTGGCCTGCTCGACGGGCAGCCAGGTGCTGGAGCACATTCACTTTTCCCGCCTCTCCTCGGGCCGCGTACTGGCCGTGCTGGTCACCGAGGCCGGCGCGGTGCAGGATCGCGTCCTGCTGCTGGACCGCGAGCTGAGCCACGTCGAGCTGGAGACAGCCGCGCGCTACCTGAACGAAAACTTTCGCGGCTGGCCCATCGAACGAATTCGCGCCGAGGTCGCTCGCCGCATGGACGAGGAGCAGGCCGCCTATCATCAGATGCTGGCCTCGGTCGAGGAGCTTTGCCGCAAAGGCGCGCTGGCCGCGGGCGAGGCGGGTCCGGCGATCTTCGTGGACGGAATGGCCAACCTGATCGCCGCCGAAGCGGACCGCGAGCGCCTGCGCCAGATGCTAGTGGCGCTGGAGGCCAAGCAGCGCCTGGTCGAGCTGCTCACCGCATACGTGGACGGCCACCAGCAGGAGGTGCGCGTGGTGGTCGGCTTGAATCAGTCCAGACAAGAGCTGACTGGCCCGGACGAAGCCTCGCAGGCCATGCAGAATCTGGTGCTGATCGGCGCTCCAGCCCGGCTGGGCGGCGCAAATCTAGGAACCGTGGCCGTCATCGCCCCCACCCGCATCCAATATCAGGAGATGATTCAGGCGGTGCGCTACATTGCGCGCCTCTCCGAGCGCCTGCTGGAGCTTCCCGAAAACGAAAGCCTGCGCGTGTGAATCCCACTGAATCAACGCGGCGCTGATCTCGATCAACAAGAATGAGACCGCCCTCCGCCACAGAATTTATCATGAAGTATGCAACGAGTTTTCAGGAGAAGACATAAAACTATGCCAGGACAAGAATCGGAATTGACTTTGTCGCCAGAGGCGTCCGCCGCGCTGGCCGAGGCCGCCGCGCAGGAAGCTCAAGTAGCGGAAGCGGCCCCGGAAGCCGGTGAGGGCGAGTCGCCCAGCCACGCCGAGTTTGACCAGATCAAGGCCGAGCGCGATCAACTGCTCGACCGTCTGGCCCGCCTGCAAGCCGAGTTCGAAAACGCCCGCAAGCGCACCGAGCGTGACCAGGCCGCCAATCGCGACTACGCTGTCGGCAGCGTCGTCGAGAAGTTCTTGCCGGTGATGGACCACTTCGAGCTGGCGCTCAAATCCAGCGGCTCGGCGGATCAATTGCGCTCCGGCGTCGAACTGATCGTGAAACAAATGGAAGACGTGCTGCGCCAGTTGCAGGTGACGCCGATCCCCGCCGAAGGCGAGGAGTTCGATCCGCGCCTGCACGAGGCGCTGGGCACCGTCGAGCGCCACGACCTGCCTGATCATCACATCGCCGAGGAGATTCGCCGCGGCTATAAGCTGCGCGACCGGCTGCTGCGTCCGTCGCTGGTGCGCATCAGTTCCAACCCCAAACAGACCAACGAATAGGATCTAATTCAAGAGTGAGCAAAGCAGATTATTACGAAGTTCTCGGCGTATCGCGCGAGGCCAGCGAACAGGAGTTGAAGAGCGCCTATCGCAAGCTGGCGATGCAACACCATCCTGACCGCAACCCCGGCGACCATGCCGCCGAGGAGCGCTTCAAGCAGGCCAGCGAGGCCTATCAGGTGCTCAGCGACGCCGACAAGCGCGCCGCCTACGACCGCTACGGCCATGCCGGCGTCAGCGGCGGCGGACCGGGCTTTGGCGGATTTGCCGGCGGGGTGGACATTGGCGACCTCTTCGGTGACCTCTTCGGCGAGATGTTCTCGGTCGGCGGCCAGCAGCGCCCTAATCGCCAGCAGCGCGGCGACGACCTGCGCTTCGATCTGGCCATCGACTTCACCGCCGCCGTCTTCGGCGCCGAGACCGAGATCAAAATCCGCCGCCGCGACACCTGCGACGCCTGCCACGGAACGGGCAGCGCCTCTAATCGCGGACCCAAAGTTTGTGCGCAGTGTCAGGGCCGCGGCCAGGTCCGCTTCCAGCAGGGCTTCTTCTCCGTCGCCCGCACCTGCCCGGCCTGCGGCGGCGCGGGCCAGGTCATCGGCGACCCCTGCCAGACCTGCCGTGGAGAGACGCGCGTCATCCGCGAGATCAAGCTCAACGTCAAGGTGCCCGCGGGAGTCGAGAGCGGAACGCGCATCCGCTACACCGGCGAGGGCGACGCCGGCCGCTCAGGCGCCGCCAAGGGCGATCTCTACGTGGTCCTCGCCGTCCGCCCCCATGAGTTCTTCGAGCGCACGGGCAACGACCTGCACTGCGTCATCCCCATCAGCTTTCCACAGGCCGCCCTGGGCGCGGAGATCGAGATCGATGCCCTTGACGGCCCGGTCACCCTCAAAATTCCCGAAGGCACGCAGAGCGGGCGTGAGTTGCGCGTGCGCGGCCGCGGCGTTCCCATCCTCAACAGCAAAGGCAAAGGCGATCTGATCGTCAAGGTGCTGGTCGAGATTCCCATGAAGCTCACCCGCGCCCAGCGCGACCTGATCACCGAGCTGGCCGAATCCATGTCGGTGGAAAACAAGCCCGCCTCGCCGAGTTTGATTGAGAAGATGAAGGACTTGTTCAACTAGGGACTAAGGACTAGAAAATCCGCCAACCCGTCTGGGTGCCCCAGGTCCGGATTTTTCGGACCTGGGATCTGATCAGCCTCAACTCACCCACGGATTGATGACAGGCACACCGGCGGCCAGGAACGGCGCGGTGTCGCGGGTGGCGACGGCGAATCCGTGCATGGCGGCGATGGCGGCAATTTGGCAGTCGGCTACTGAGATGGAAAAACCCTTCGCTGCCGCGTGGCTTCCCAAACGCGCAAAAGCAATCGCCGCCTCCCGGTCAAAGGAAAGAAAGCGGCCCGTAAAGAGCTTTGTCAGCAACGATTGCATGGCCTGTCCCATCTCCTCTTTTCGTTTACCCGCTGGGAGAAGCTCGATTCCGATCAGTACCTCCGACAAGACGTTCGCGGTCAGGAACAGGGTCTCCGGCTCCTGCGCGTCCAGCCATCGAATCACTCCCCTGTCGGCGCGCGGCTTCAAAGGTTCCGAAATCACATTGGTGTCGAGTACGATCATTCAAATTCTGCCGGTTCGATTGAATTGAGATCGCGCTTATGGTTGAGTTCGATGCCGCCATAAAGCTTACCGAAGGCGGCTAGCTCCGAGCCGATCCGTAGGCGCGTCTTGGGAGTAACAGCCTCTTCCAGGATTACGCGAATCTCCGCCTCGGTGCTGCGCGCGTTGTGCGCCGCCCGCAACTTGAGCGCGCGATGAACCTCCAAAGAAAGATTGCGAACGGTAACGGCAGGCATAAGATTCCCCCCTCCTCAACACTGCCGTCAATGATAGCACTTTGCATGGAATGCCAGCAATCTGGGTGCCCCAGGTCCGGATTTTCGGACCTGGGAATCCACGAACCTCGACCGGTCATGTGAATGAAGTGCGTGCCCCACCCTCGCCGCGTACTTGTTTTTGCGGCTAGGGTGGGAGGCTCCAAGGAACGCCGGATCATCCTCCCATCCCCACGCACAAAAGAAACCGGAGGCTCCGCGCCGGCGCTCAAGGCGCTCGCGCGGAACCTCCGGTCTCCGGGGTTGCCGCATGCAAACTTCGATTGCGCCGCTCTACTGGGCTGGCTTCATGAGCTGGCCTACCGGCTGTTGTCGGCTTGCAGATGCGGGTTGGCTATCCGGCAGATGCGCGGAATCGGGCGTTGCGGGCAGCGGACGCAACTGCGGGCGGAGCCTCGGCGCGCGCGGGGCAGCGTTGGGGTCCATCGGCGGGTGAGCCGCTTTTTGCTCGGCGTTGAAGCGCTCCGTGACGTCGGTCAGCCGCTGGGCCTCGTAGCCGCGCCGCTTGGCCATGATGCGGTAGTCGAAGATCAGCGTCGAAGTTCCGCCCTTGGATTCGCGCACTTCAAAGCTGGTCGCCGTCTTGTTGATGACATACAGCGACTCCGAGTCGGCGATATTGGCGGCTGTGGTGAACTTGGGGACGTAGTTCGGAGTTCCCGTGCCGGTGATGGTGGTTGCCGTCAGCGGCGTGGCGGCGGCCAGGGCTTCGGCTGTGGCGGCCACATCGGTGGCCTTCAGGTCCGTTGCGCGCACATACTCGGTGGCCGGCAGCCCGCCCAGGGTCTCGGCGTTGGCGGCGTCGAAGGCGTATGGCACGCCCACCAGCAGCAGACGCGGCTGCTCAGCCGGGTCGGATTCGCCCACAGCTACTCCCAGCCAGCGCGCATTGCCCTCCTGAAAGACCGAGGCCGGCAACCCGCCGGTGGTGCCGGTGCCCAGCAGAACACTGTAGCTGCCGTCACGCGCCACTTCGATCTTCTGCGCCTCGGACCACAGCGGCTCGCCGCCCTGCTGGCCGGCATACAGCGCGAAGCGCATGGAAATTGGACCGCCGGTTGCATTGTCCGAGCCGGCCGGCAAGACGCTGGAAAATCGCAGCAACTGCGCCCCCGGAGCGGCGGTATCGGTTTCGGCCTTCACGGCGGCCACGGAACTGGTTTGAGGGCTGGCGGCCGGGGAGGCTCCCGGCTGCGCGTTCTGCGCGAACCCGGCGCAGGCTACGGCGAAGATGAGGACTGAAAGACTGACACGAAAACTGGACATGGTTCTTCTCCTTACAGGTTCTGGTCTGTCTATGGACTGGTTCTGGACGCGCGCGCAAAGACGCAGTTCTGGAATGCAAGCCTCATTCCAGGGCCGTCTGTCACTTCGCGGTGAAGGTGTAATCGTTGTGCGTCCAGACTCCACTGAAATTGGTCAGGAGCCGCGCATAGATTTTCTCACC
>Ga0224559_1000649_pt1 | contig 21954 bp, 19 predicted proteins | sample 714S33034metaG_FD_180676 | JGI IMG/M metagenome (GOLD analysis project Ga0224559, IMG submission 180676) | Peat soil microbial communities from Stordalen Mire, Sweden - 717 S3 30-34 | ecosystem: Environmental > Terrestrial > Soil > Wetlands > Peat | place: Sweden: Norrbotten County, Stordalen... | reverse complement strand
AGACGGCGACCACCGAGAGGCCAAGGCCAGAGACCAGAATTAGCTGGCTCAATTTGCTGAACTTCATGCGCTTCCTTCGTCGTGGGCCATCGAGATCCAAGCCCAGGGAAAACCGGTTAAGTTGCCCCGCGGGCATTGGTTAAGCCCGGAACGGGGTGCTGTTAGAGTCGAGCCGCGCCGTAAACTACTTTACCGGCGTGTGTGGAACCGCCGCCACGGCCGTCGGCAGCGCGTTGGAGGTGAAAGGCGAGTGCTGCGCGTTGACCAGCGCGCCGTTGGACGTGTTCAGTTCGAAATCGGAGACGGTGCCGAGAGCGCCGTTGCCCAGAAAGTTGGCGGTGAAGACAAAATGGCTGGTTCCCGGATCAATCCCGATGGCCACCGGATCAACGCCCGTATCGTAGGTGCCAAGGCTGGTGAGCGCGCCGTTGCTGCCTTTGGAATAGGCGCTCACCGTACCATCCAGCGAGTTGGTGACAAAAGCAAAGGAGTAGTTAGGATCGACGGCGATTGCCGAAGGCTGGTTGCCGGCCGGGTACGTGCCGAACTGGGTAAGAACTCCAGAGACAGCCGAGAAGCCAAGAACATCGCCACTTTTGAAATCCGTCACGTAGACAAAGCTGCCGGAAGAATCGCTGGCAATGGCCGAGGGATGGACTCCGGCGGAAAAGGGCGAGCCGCTCACGGCGGAAAGGACGCCGCTGGAACCAACTGAAAAAGCGAAGACATAGCCGGTGTTGGCGGTCGAGTCATAGGCGGAGACGTAAACGTTAGCGCCCGAGGCTGAAACGCTGATCCCCGTCGGCAGAATGATGTCACCACTGCATCCGTTCAAAAGCGGCCAGAAATTGGTGCCGATTACCGGTGTCTGTGTCGTGCTCTTGGGGCAATAAGTGACGCCGTTGGTCACCGCCGTTCCCAGTGTGCCGGCAATCTGTGGTGGGGACAGCTTCCCGGCATCCGTCGCATTCAGGATGGGAAAGATGCTCACCGAACCGGAACAGGGCGTCGCCGCCGTGCAGGAGGAGCCCGGCTGGTAGGTATCCGCGACAAACAGATACGAACTGCTGACGGCCACGGACAGCGGGAAGATTCCGGGCGTATTGACGGTGTTCTGCGGATAGAGCTTGCCGTCGCTGCCGATCAGGAACTGAACGATAGTGTTGTCGTCCTGATTGACCACGTACAGATTTGTGTAGTCCTTGGAGACAGCCTCGGCCACCGGTTTGCGCCCGGCCGATGGAAAGGGCGAGGTGGGAATCTGACGCATGAATCCGGAGACCTGGTTGATCTCGAAGACGTTGATCTCGCCGTAGTTATTGTTGGAGGAGACGGCCTGGGAGCTGGCCACGTAGACAAAATCCACGGTGTCAGTGCCGCAGGCGGCCAGCGCTCCGGCCGCCAGTAGACTAGCCGCGGATACCAGCAGCAGTTGGCTCGTTTTGTTGAACTTCATGCGCATCTTTCGTCAGCGCGCCGCAAACCGGGGCGCGCAATCAATCAGATTTGGAATCGAAGGCCAGACCAATCAAATGATTGACCGGGCCTTCGGCTGCGTTCTTGAAGACTGCGGCGCTATCTCGTAAAGTCAACCCTGGAGCGGGGACCAGCCGCCACCCCAGGCGCTACGGATGCGCGCCGCGGATTATTCGATACGTCCATCCACCAGGCAATAGGTCGCCGGACCGCTCAGCGCATACTGCGTGGGCGCCTTGGTGGTTTGGCTGAGCGGCGTCAGTTCACCCGACTGTTCGTTAAGGTCCAGGCCGGAGACCGATGAATCGTTGAAACCCGCCGTGTAGAAGTACTGATTCGAGGGATCTTCAACCAGGCACTGCGGACCGCTGATGGTTCCGGAGATGGAGCCGGAAGCCATTGGTTCCGGCTGATACGGGTTGTGGACCACGTAGCCGGTGATGCCGCTCAACGCATCGGTCGGATCGCTGAGAATCCCTTGATTGGCCACATAGAGAAACTCGCCCTTGCTATCCGTAACGATAAAAATCGGATTGGACTGATGGGCGTCGTCGGCAAAGGAGGTTGGGTTCGCCGCCTGCAGCGACCCAGCGCTGCCAAGGTTGAAGGGCAGTATCTGGCTCTGGGAGGCAACCACGTTTTTTTTCGAGTCCCAGATCGGCTCGTTGTCCAGCACGTAAATGTAAGCGCCGGCGCTGATGAGGGCCGTGGCGTTATCCACCATTCCATTGCAGGGAGGAGTGAAGTTCACGTCTGGGGAGGTGAGATGGCAAATTTTATCGTTATCGCTGTTCGTGAGCGTTGTGTACGGTTCGACCGTCAACTGACCCGTGGCGGAGGCGTACGTGTAGGGAAAGACAATGTCGCCCGTCGCCGGCGTGCCGCTCAACGTCAGCAGGCTGCTGGACAAGAGGAAGTCGATGGGATTGACCGGGACGGGAAAGTAGGTCAGCGGGTTGTTCCCGCCGCCCTGAGTCGCGGTCAACGCATTGTTGACGATCAGGCTCAGGCGTCCCGTGGTCTGGTTGATCTGAAAAGCGGTAATGTCGCCGCACGAGGTGTTGGCTGCCGTCAACGCCTTCATGCAACTGTTGGGGTTGGCCGTCGTTGGCGTGACGCCGGAGAAAGTGGCGCTGTCCGGCGCATCGTGGTCCAGCACGTAAAGATAGTTTCCCGATGCATCGGCGACGAGGCGGAACGGATTGAATCCCTGCGTGGTGAAGGTCTGCTGCGATGTGAGGATGCCGTTGGCGCCCACCACAAACTGGGTAATGTTGGGGTTCAGGCAAGGATCGGCAGTCGTGCAAGTGCCGTTCCCCTCCTTGTTCACACCCCGGTTCAAAACATAAAGGAAGCGGCTTCCACTCAGCAGAACGGCGCGCACCGGGTTGGCACCGCCGGAGGCGACGGGAAGGCCGTTGATGGGAGTCAAGCCGCCTGTATCGTGATTGATCTTGAAGCCGCTGATGATGCCGTTGCCGTTGGTCTCGGAGGTCACTGTTCCGGTCACATACAAGTAGCCAACCGAATATGTCTGGATGCAAGACGTGACGCTGAGGATGACACCAGCGGAGAGGGCGCTCAGCAGCAGAGCCTTGCCGAATTTCTTGAACTTCATGCGATTCCTTCATCCTGGTTCGGCGTGCGCCGCCAAGTTTGCTAGTTCCACAGCAGAGCTGGGTTGGGACTGGTCCCTGTTGCATTGTAAAAGCCCAAGGTGGGTTGTGCCTAGTTTTGGCTGGAAAGAAGGCAAAACAGCCCATTTTCCCCCGTCTCTTGCAGCTTGCCTCCAGCCGAAACCACTTTCGTCCGGGCACCCCCGTCCGATTTTGGTCGTGGCTGAGGTTTGGACGCCCCCGGCACAGAAAAGGTCAACCGGCTCCAATGTCTATGAAAAACTCCCTGAGCACCGAGTATGCTGGGTACCCCACCCTCGCCGCGTTCTTGTTTTTGCGGCTAGGGTGGGAATCCACGAAACCTATGCGCGAAGCGTGTCTGCTTGAATGGCCACTCCCGTTACCAGACCCGGCAGGAGTGCGCCGGAAGCATCGGTTGGCCCTGCTTGCACCCAAAAGCCTTGCCGAACTGGTCGAAGTTCTGCACCGTCCCGTTCACCCGCCAGCGGCCCGGAGAGTGCGGGTTCGTCAGCACCTCCTGCCGCGCCGTCTGCTCGGTCTTGTTTTCGCACCACACCTGGGCAAAGCCGAGGAAGTAGCGTTGCGCCTCGGTATAGCCGCCGATCTGGTCGTTGACACTTTTGCCTTGCGCCGCCAGCGTCTCCAGCAATGCTTTATATGCGATGCGCAGGCCGCCGTTGTCGGCCGTATTCTCGCCCAGCGTCAGCTTGCCATTCAGTTTCAGCGCCGGCTGATCGCCCTGAGCCGGAACTGCCTCAAAGCCGCTGTATTCATTGGCCACGCAATCGGTCCGCTCGGTGAAAGCCTTGCGGTCTTCGGCGGTCTGCCACTCGCGCAGATTGCCGTGGCCGTCATACTGCGAACCTTCGTCGTCAAAGCCATGCGTCATCTCGTGCCCGATCACCACGCCGATGCCGCCAAAGTTCACCGCCGGATCGACGCTGAAGTCAAAAAACGGCGGCTGCAAAATGCCGGCCGGAAAGTTGATGTCGTTGAACGACGGATCATAGTAGGCGTTCACCGTGGGCGGCGTCATGCCCCACTCCTTCTCGTCCACCGGCTTGCCCAGGTGATCGAGGTTCCAATCGTTCTCAAAGACACTGCTGCGGCGCAGGTTGCCCAGCAAGTCGCCGCGCTCCACCTTCAGAGCCTCGTAGCTGCGCCACTTCTCCGGGTAGCCGATCTTGTTGCGGATCAACGCCAGTTTCTCCTCCGCCGCTTTCTTGGTGGCATCGGTCATCCAGGGCAGGGTCTGGATGTCGTCGCCCAGGCTCTTCTCCAGAGAGGCCACCAACTGGTCCATGCTGGCCTTGGCCGCGGGCGGAAAGTTCTTCTTCACCCAGTCCTGGCCCACCGCCTCGCCCAGCGCGCCGTCGGTCATGCTGGTGCAGCGCTTCCAGCGCGGCGTCGGTTCCTTCTGGCCGGCCAGGGTCTGGCCGAAGAAGGCGAAGTTCTCATCAAAAAAGGCCTTGGGCAGGTCCGAGGCCACGCTGTGCAGCGTGTGCCAGCGGAAGTACGCCTTCCAGGAATCGATAGGCTCCTTGGCGATCAACTCCTCCAATCCCTTGAAGAAATCCGGCGTAGCCACATTCAGCGTCTCGAAGGAACGCACCTTGATGTCTTTGAAATACAACGGATAATCAAACTCCGGGGTCAGCTTCTGCAAGTCCGCAACCGTATAAATGTGGTAGCGGTTGGCCGGATCGCGCAGATCCGTCCGGCTGGTCGAGGCCTTGGCCAGAGCCGTCTCAATCTCCAGCACCGCCGCCGCTTCCCTGGCCGCCTTCTCTGGCGCGTCGCCGCCCAGCGTAAACATCTTGGTCACGTGCGCAATGTACTGCTTGCGAATCTCCTGGAAGCGCGCATTGTCCACTAGATAGTAGTCGCGGTCGGGCAGCGAGAGCCCGCTCTGGCCAATGGCGGCGATCTGCTTGGTCGAGTCCTTGTCGTCCTGCTCCACGCCGAAGTTGAAGATCGTCACCGTGCTGCCCTCGGCCTCCAACTCGCCCACCAGCGACGCCAGTTTATGCGCGTCTTTCAGCGCGTCAATCTGCTTGAAGACCGGCTGCAGCGGCTCCAGCCCCTTCTTCTCAATCAAATCCGTGTCCATGCAGGCGGCAAAGAAGTTGCCGTACTGCTTTTCCAGCGCGCTCGTGGGATGCGCCGCCGCCGTATCCAGCTCCTGCCAGAGCAAATAGCGGTTGCGCTCGTTGACCTGCACAAAGGAGCGCATCCACCGCGTCTGGTCGGAGGGAATCGGATTGCTCTTCGTCCAACTGCCGCAGGCGTACTGATAGAAATCCGTGCAAGGATCGGCGCTTTTGTCAATCGCCGCAGGATCAAAGCTCTTCACCACCGCGGGCGGCACGGGCTTGGCGGAATTTGGCTCCTTAGGCGCCTGGGCAAAGGTGGTAAGGGTCGTCAGAATCAGAATGGGTAGGACACGAAAGCAATTCATCACATCTCCTCTTGAAAACAGCATCTACCGGCAAACTCCCGCCGCGTCAAGTTAGTCTGCGATGAACTGCCGCTAACTTGCTAACTCGCTATGCCCGCGAAGCAGGCGCTAACTCGCTAAATGATCTCCCAAATCATCCACATTCACCGAAAGTTGGGCGGATACGCGCTCCCAACCGGTCATATTCATAAAGAGCCTATCACAGCGGGCGCGCCTGCTCTTTGCAAACCTCCGCCAGCCGCCCGACGCCTTCCCTGATCTGCTCGGGCGAAGCGTTGGAGAAGTTCAGTCGCATATACCGCTGACCGCTCGCGTCGGCGAAGAAATCCCGCCCCGGCACAAAAAGCACCTTGCGCTTGAGCGCCTCCAGCATCAGCTCGCAGGTATCCGTCCCCTCCGGGCAAGTTACCCACAGAAACATCCCGCCCTGCGGATGCGTCCAGGTAAATCCCGGCGGCATCGTCTCGCGCAGCGCCGCGTCCATAATCGCAAAGCGCTCTCCGTATGAACGCCGAATGCACTCGACGTGCGCCTGGCTGTCGAAGTCGGTCAAATAGCGATGGGCAATCCGCTGGTCCAGGCTCGAAGTATGCAAATCAGCCGCCTGTTTGACAATCGTCAGCTTGCGCCGTATCTCCTCCGAGGCCACCACCCAGCCAATCCGCAGCCCCGGCGCAATGGTCTTCGAGACCGTGCTCTGATAAATGACCAGCCCCTCCGTATCCAGCGACTTGATCGGAGCGATATTCTCTCCCGCGTAGCGCAGCGCCCCGTAAGGATCATCCTCCAGCACAATCAGCCCGTAGCGGGCGGCAATCTCGTAGAGCTTCCTGCGGCGCTCGGCGGTCAGCGTCACGCCCGTGGGGTTCTGGAAACTGGGAATCGTATAGAGAAACTTGGGCCGCTCGCGCTCGATCAGCTCCGGCAAAGCCTCTGGAATCAGGCCATTCTCATCCGTAGGCACGGCGGCAAAGCGTACTTCGTAGCATTGAAAGGCCTGCAAAGCGGCCATGTACGTCGGGCTTTCGGTCAGCACACAATCGCCGGCATCGATAAATATCTTGCCCACCAGGTCGAGCGGCTGCTGCGAGCCGGTGGTGATGAGAATATCGTCTGCGGTACATCGAATCCCGCGCTTGCGCGACTCCGCCGCAAAGCACTCCCGCAGCGGCGCAAAGCCCTCGCTGGGACCATATTGCAGCGCCCCCGGCCCGCCCTCGCCCAGCACCCGCTCCGCCGCAGCGGCCACCTCAGCCACCGGAAACAGCTCCGGCGCGGGCAACCCGCCGGCAAAAGAGATGATGTCGGCCTGCTCGGTCACCTTGAGAATCTCGCGAATCGTGGACGGCCGCAACCCGCTCATCCGGCGCGCAAATTGAATCTCCATATCTCTTCCTTGCGTTGATCTTTGGATTTTACACTGTGCAAACCTGCGGTTGTTAATCCACCAAGTTTATCAGAATTGTGTCCACAGACTTTCGCCTTCCCGCCACGGGTGGAACTTCCGATTGCCAATGCAGCCGCCAACTTGCTAACTTGCTATGTCCGCGAAGCGGACGCTAACCTGCTGAATTGATTCCCACAATCATCGCCGCATTCGCCCGTGAATCGCTTCAATCCTCGTATATTTCTACTCTGCTCTCTTATCAAGCGTGTTCAGTTTGACAAACGTACAGAAAAGCAGTACGTTTGCGTCAGAGGCGATCCCCATGACCACGGAAACCACCTATACTGCACTGCGTGACAATCTCGCGGCCTGCCTGAACCGGGTCGTCGACGACCGCGAGGTTCTGCTGGTCCGCCGCCGTGGCGCGCGCGATGTAGCTATCCTCGCCGCCGACGAACTGGCTGGTCTGATGGAGACCGCGCACCTGCTGCGTTCGCCCAAGAACGCCGCGCGACTATTTGAGGCTATTCGCTGGGCCGAACAAGGAAACGGCGAACCGGAAACCATCGAGAGCCTTCGTAGGTCTGTTGGCCTTGAAGCCGCCGAGTGATTGTCACAATGAGCAAGAATGCCTCGCTTGAAGCCATTTTCTATCCGAAATTCCGTGAAGAACTCCTCTTTTGGGTCAAGACTGACCGCAAAGTTGCCTTGCGCGTGCTGGAATTAGTCGAAGCTGTGCTTGCTGATCCCTTCAACGGCATCGGCAAACCCGAGGCGCTTAGGCATGAACTCGCCGGATGTTGGAGCCGGAGAATCACTCAAGAGCATCGCTTGGTCTATCAAGTCACCGCCACCCGAATTTATTTTCTTCAGGCCAGGAACCACTACGAGTAGGGTAGTGTGTCTCATGACACATGAAACTGAACTGCAAGATTTGCGTAGGTCAGTTGAATCTCAGCTGAAGGAATATGTCTATTACCATCCAGAAGGGTCCATGGGAATTGCTTGGAGTCCGGAGAGGGTCGAGGCTGGGCTGCGCGCGATGAAGAGCGCATTGATTGATCCGTATTGGGCCGAAGTTGAGTTGCATGACACCATTGAACAAATTCAATCTGTTAACCCACTAAAGCGAATATGTGCTGTGGTCGCCGATGACCATCAAGGAACATTTCTCGTTTGGGATAAAGACAAAAATGAGTTCATGCTTGCTACGCAATGTACAGGAAAGACTTTTGCGAGCATTGGCGTTCGAGGAGATGCCGTCGGATGCTTTCTGGCGATATAAGCTACGCCGACCGCCGCTTATCCTCTTCGAGGCTGGAGATGCGCTTGTCGAAAGCGAAGGATTGTTGAATAATTTCGAGGCGCTGGGTGATGCTCTTGAAACGGACACGGCTTATCTCATCCATGGTATCCAATCGTTTATCAATAGCCGCAAACTGCCCTCGGATTTCCCGCAACTCAGATGCGAGAAAATCCTGCAAAACTTGGCGAACATCCTCAATAACGCCCATGGCAGACCGCTCCTCATCAGAATTTTACACCCAATTTGCCGCAACTTCGCCTAAAACTGATCTTGCCTCCCGTCTTTACATCTCGCCCTCACGCCTGCCACACTTGATACGTGGCCACCCAAACAATTGTCATTCTCGATTTCGGTTCGCAGTACACGCAACTGATTGCGCGGCGCATCCGCGAACAGAACGTCTTCTCCGTCGTGCTGCCCTGTACTGCGCCCCTCAGCGAGATTCAGGCGCTCCAGCCCCTTGGCTTGATCCTCTCCGGCGGGCCATCGTCGGTTTATGACGCGGACGCCCCCGCTGCCGACCCGCGCCTGCTCGAGCTGGGCCTGCCAGTCCTGGGCATCTGCTACGGCCTGCACTTCATCGTCCATCACCTGGGCGGAAAGGTGCTCGGCGCGCCCCGCCGCGAGTACGGCCACGCCGAAGTGACCATTGAGGACAGCGCTTCGCAGCTTTTCGCTGGCCTGCCCCCGACCATCGCCGTCTGGATGAGCCACGGCGACGAGGCCGCCCAACTGCCCGCCGGCTTCCATCGCACCGCCGTCTCTGCCAACGCGCTCGCCGGGTTTGAAAGCGCCGAGCGCCGCATCTGGGCCGTGCAATTCCATCCCGAAGTCCACCACACCCCGCTGGGCGCGCAGCTCATCAAGAACTTTGTCTTCAATATCTGCGGCGCAGCGGGTGACTGGACCCCGGCGCACTTCATCGAGTCCACCGTCGCCTCCATCCGCGAAAAAGTCGGCGCGGACCACGTCATCTGCGGCCTCTCCGGCGGCGTGGATTCGTCGGTGGCTGCGGTACTGGTGCATCGCGCCATCGGCAGCCAGCTCACCTGCATCTTCGTCAACAACGGCGTCCTGCGCAAAAACGAGTTCGTCAACGTCCAGAAGAATCTGCGCGATAAACTCGGCCTGAAGATCGTCGCCGTGGACGCCAGCGAGCGCTTCCTGACCAAGCTGGCCGGCGTCACCGAGCCGGAAAAGAAGCGCAAAATCATCGGCGCGGAGTTCATCGCCGTTTTTGACGACGAGGCCACGCGCATCGCCAAGGAAACCGGCGGTCCCCAAGGCAAACTCGACTGGCTGGTCCAAGGCACGCTCTATCCCGACGTCATCGAATCCAGCAGCGTGAAGGGGCCGAGCCAGACCATTAAGAGCCACCACAACGTCGGCGGCCTTCCGCTGGGCATGAAGCTCAAGCTGATCGAACCCCTGCGAGACCTCTTCAAAGACGAAGTCCGCCGCATCGGCCGCGACCTCCAGATGCCCGACGACGTTCTAGGCCGCCAGCCCTTCCCCGGCCCCGGCCTCGCCGTGCGCATCCTGGGCGAAGTCACGCCGGAGCGCGTCGCCCTGCTGCAAGAAGCCGACGAAATCGTCGTCGCCGAGATCAAGGCCGCCGGACTCTACTCAAAGATTTGGCAGAGCTTTGCCGTGCTGCTGCCGGTGATGAGCGTGGGCGTAATGGGCGACCAGCGCACCTACGCCTACACCTGCGCCGTCCGCGCCGTGCATTCAGAAGACGGCATGACCGCCGACTGGACCCCGCTACCCTACGACGTCCTCAAGCGCATCAGCAGCCGCATCGTCAACGAAGTCCGCGGCATCAACCGCGTCGTCTACGACATCACCAGCAAGCCGCCGGGAACGATTGAGTGGGAGTAAAGACTGGTCATACAGGCGGATGCCTTCGAAACGGAGTTTATTGCATATATCCCATCCCCCAAATGTGGGAGATGAAACACAAGGAAATTTCCTATTTTTTGGCCTTTACAACCTTCTTTTTACTGAATGTGGCGATGAGATGCTTCCTCAGCGCATCAGCCAATTGAGATCCTTTGGCAGCCTTATCATCTCCGCCGAGATCTTTGAACTTCTTGGATATCCATTGATAGCACTTTGCCATCACGGCATCGTTGACGAGAGATACGTCCATTTCAGAGATCGCATGTCTACTCGGCTTCACACTTTTGAGAGCTGAGGCGGCTGAGTACATCGCAAGATAGAAGAGAATATTCAAATTGTCAGCTCTCGTAATGCCGCTCTGTTTTGATAGGAACTTCTGAGCCTTCTTCACTATCTCGATACATCGAGGGTAGAGGTTGATTGGGTACTTATCGCTGAACAGTTCCTTGTAATTCTTTTCTGCGACAGTGCCGGGTCTCGCTCTCGCGTTATCTGGTTGCTGAAGAACAATAGCAGTTACAACTTGCGCCATAAAGGGAATGGTGACGATCTTATCTGCTGGTTTACCCTGGTTACGGTAGAAGTTTTTCCGGCGGTCATAGAAGTAGCCTTCCGTCTTCAATGCGGTCTCAATTGTGCGTTGAACCTTTTCTGTTGCGTGGAGATTGATAGCGTTTATCTTTGTTTGGCTGTTTGTCGCGTTGATGATCCTGTCAGATGTATCTTCCTTGCTGTTGATAATTACCTTCACCAAGATCGTTCGTTTGTCATTCTTATCTCCCCCTGCATTCTTGAAGTGATGGAAAAGTTCGTAAGATGTCTGAAGGCCGTTGACAATCGTTGGATTTTCAATTTGCAACGAGCCGTTTTTTAAACTCGCGTCGGAAGCGATAATTGTGACGCCATTATTTAGCCACCAGAAGTCATCCCCTATAGGGTTGGAAAGTGTCGTCTTAATTCCATCGTTCACCTTTGAATCGGGCGCATGAGCACGAACGTTTGCCTCGAAAACATATTCCAGAAGCTGCTCATCCTCCTCTCGTGTGATGAACTTATAGAAGTCGGGAAGAGCAACAACGCAAATATAGGCCTGCCGTTCAAAAGTGTTCCAATCGAAGTATTTAGGCGTTCGCAAAGAAAGGGTATGTTTAGATTGCTGCTGGGAAAGTGTCACCAAATCTGAGCCAGTTAAGGGGGTGTAGTCGCATTTTACGGTAGGGAAGTGTTGCTTTGTCTTATCAACAAGAATCTGGCCTCTTGTCTTGACTTTTTTGTGTACCTGATCGGAGTGTGCGACATGATAGTACCTTATGGAAAGAGTAGGTTTCATCGTCAATCCGTCTTCATACAGCTGATGGAATCTCTTGACGGCATCGCGGAGTGCTTGACTATATAGCGTCTTGGCCTGCTGTTCTGACGCGCCGAGACGCATGCATTCATCCATAAAGGAAGCCATCTTCTGCGGAACGGACTCCTCAAATGAGTTTTTATTCTTTGCCTGGATAATAATGATCTCAATGTTAAGCTGCTGTCCTTTAAAGATGCTGAGGTCCGTGTCTTCCCGAATCAGGCGGCGATTAGCAAAAAGAAAAAATCCATCAACTCCTCCATCGTCGCCTCCGCCGACAATGCCACTCTCAATCTCATTGAAATCTTGATCGAAATTGCATTTCTTGAGCACTTGTTGTGCTGCAAATATTTCGAAATAGTCGTCAGCCTCTAGGTTGGGATAATCCTGCTGCTGTGTTGCCTGAACGATGGCTTTCAACAGATCATGTGGTTGCTGGCTCATGTTTCTCCTCAAAAGTGCGTACAGCAATAGAGTATACCCATACGAGAGGTTAGGGTCAGTGGTTGGCGGGTGGCCCCGGTCTCGATTTTGAGACCGGGGAGTGTGTCAGGACTTATGCCCCCAAGATCAGCACCCGTTCAGCGTACTCTCCTGCAAGATGGCCTATGCGCTTGTCGAAGGTGGCGAGGATCAGATCCTCTTCAATCGCCATGCCGAGCAGATACGCATCTGTAACTTGCTTGTGCCCGTGCAGACGCCGGAAAAAGGGCTTGGTCAGCGCGCGCCAGTTAGCTGCGCAGGTGTGGTAGTGGTAGCCCGGATGAAGTTCCATCTGCTCCAGCAGCCCCGTGGCTTCGCTCATGCTGAGCCTGCCGGGCCGCGTGGCAAAGCGCAGAAATCCACCCTCCACCCACGGGCAGAGCGCCCATTGCAGGCCGGGAGTTTGGAACCACTCCGTGGCCAGATCATGATGCTCATGCTCCTCAAAGAGGCGGGCGATCAGCACATTCACATCGACCAGGTAGAGAGCTTCAGTCAAGATCGTCCTCGGACTCTTCCCTCACCATTTCAGAGGTAATGACCGGGCCGGCAGCCTTCACAATCAGCACGCCGTGCCGATCCCGCTTGAGTTTGGGCGATGCGCTGAGGGGCAACTCTGGAGCATGCTCGGCGCGACGGATGATTTCACTGATTGCCGCGCCCAGGGCGATGCCCCGTGCGGCGGCATACGCGGTTGCCACGCTGTATGCGTCATTGTCGAGGTTGACGTTTGCCCGGGTTCTCATGTCATCATTATGCACCGGCTTCAATATCTGTGCAAGAAAATAAATTCGGTGCATTGATTGGCAGGTGGCCCCGGTCTCAGTTATTTTTTCTGTTCAACAACGCATTGGGTGCCCCCGGTCCCTCGCTTTTGGGGACCGGGGAGATCAGCTCCTCCTCCCCGGTCCCCAAAAGCGAGGGACCGGGGGCACCCTCAACTTGATAAAAAGATGAAGAGACCAGAGCCACCCGGCGAGACCAAGGCTTACCGTATACGCGCAACTGTCCGCACAAACTTTTCCCGCCAACCGTTATTATCAAAGCTGATGCTTCAGATTTGACGTAGGAGAGGACCGCTGATGCCAGTTTCTGCAAGTCGTGTTTGGCGACAATTACCCAATGAGATCAGAATCAATGTCAGCCGGGTTTTTTGGGCTGAATCTAAGGGTGTAGAGAAACAGATTCTCGTCACCTCTCTTGCAAAAGCAAAAAACCTGCGTGAGGTCTTTGTCCGCAAAAGCTCGATGGAGCGGCTGGTCAACTGGACAGCGACGACCCTGTCGCTTCCTGACCCAATCGTGGATGACCTGCTGAAGAAGTATCTTCTCCACGAGCATCGTGCCGTGATTGTCAGTTTTCTTGAATTGCTCAATATCCCCCATTCCGAGGGAATGATCGAGGAGAGCTTTGACTACGCCACCCTGACAAATGAACGCGTTCAGGAGGCTGCCCGTAGCTTGCTCACATCGGCAGATCGCACCGGCTCCGAACTTTACCTGAAGTACCTTGTGCTTCAAGGTGAACCCTGGGCTGGGATTGAAGAAGTCCTGCCCACCGGAGAGTAAAGCCTCTGGCAAGATGGCCGATAGGTTTGTCAAATGTGGCGAGGATCAGATCGCCCGCAATCGCCATGCCGAGCCGGAACGCATCTGTGAATAGTATTTATGCCGGCAAGCGATCGTCCTCTTCCACCGCGATGATCGTGCCCTGATGGTAGAGGATGCGCCAGCCATCTTCGGAGTTTTGCCAGATCGTCGAGCGCCGCGTGCGCCGTCCTGCTTGATCGAGGGTGTAGGTGAGCAGATACGTGTCGGGGCCAAGACGGCGCAAACCAAAATCTTCCGTCCGCCAGCCGGAGGCTTCCGCGTCAACGAAGTGAGAAAGCGAGCGCCCAGCCCACGCCAAAATAAACTCCCGGCTGTAGCGGCGACCCGATGCGCCCACCTCCCAATAATTCGGCGCGGTGGAGCGCTCGAACTCAGCCGCCGTCGCGCCAAACGCCGCCGTATGAAAGATCGGCTCACGGCGGCGCAACTCGTCCAGGATCGGCAGCAGATCGGGTTCAACCTTGGTGAAAACCGGATTCATGTTCATCTCCTTAATTCACTGGCGATTATGGCACAAATCCCGCCGGAATCGCGTTTCAACGATAAAAGTTCGTCAGAAAAAATGAATTCAGGCCAACTTTTGCCACAATATTGAAAATATGCCATACTTCAACAAAGGTGGCAGAAAATGACAGAAACGGTAGTTCTAGGAGAAAGTGGCAGAATCGTACTCCCTGCGGCAATGCGTAAGGAGTATGGCCTAAGAGCTGGAGACCGCCTGACCGTCAGCAGCGATCAGGGCGCAATCCGGATTCTGAGCAGGAAGATGGCGCTGGAGAGCATCCGAGCCGATATCATCAAGCAGCGCGGAAGCCTTGCGGGCATTCTGGACGAGTTCCTGGCGGAACGGCGAGAGGAAGCGGCGCGTGAATAGAATCGTTCTGGATGCCTCCGCAGTTCTTGCAATGATCCTCAACGAGCCGGGAGGTGAGCGCGTGGATGCGCTGCTGGATGCTCTGGAGCTTGGCTCAGATGCAGAGGTTTTCATCAGTTCAGTAAACTGGTGCGAGATTCTGACACGGATGCGGCGAGAGAAGTTGAATCTCTCTGGAGAGCGTCTTGCAGCCGTTCTTGCGCGTGTCGAACTGGTTCCATTCGTCAGGGCGGAAGCAGAAATCGCAGCTGCATTCTCCTCTGTGAACCAGGCGCTTTCACTCGGAGATCGATCCTGTCTGGCGCTGGCCAAATGCAAACAAGCAACGGCATGGACGACTGAACGGCTCTGGCGCGTGTGCGATCTGGATATACCGGTCGAGTTGATCCGCAACTGAACGGCGAAGTGTTCACTCGCTGGCAGTCTGCACCCGCAGCGCGGCCACCTCGCGGCTGAGCGCGTCGATCCGTTCCAGCAGTTCGGCGTGATGCCTGTCCGCCACCGAGGGGTCGAAGGCCTCCACGTAGAAGGTTCCATTCGGCTCCAGCTCGCAACGGCGCACCTGGTGCAGGCTCTCAAAGCCCTGGCGATGAATCACCTCCAGCAACTCTTCGCGGGTCAGCGCCTCGCGCGCCAGTGCCTTGTGGTCGATCCGGCCATTGCGAACCAGCACCGTGGCCTGTCCCTCAAACGTGCGGGTGAGCCACTTGGAGCGGAAGAGCACGCGCACCACCAGCCAATTGATGGCCAGCAGGCTTACCGCGCCGATCACCCCGCCGGTTACCGAGTTATCCTCGCCGATAATGGCGTTCTGCACGGTGTTCGACAGCGAAAGCAGCACCACCAGGTCGAAGGGGTTGAGCTGCGCCAGCTCCCGCTTGCCGAAAAGGCGCAGCAGCAGCACCAGAACCAGGTAGACAATCACCGGGCGCAGCAGCTTCTCCGCAAGCGGAAGCGGCAACTGAAAGATATGGTCGAAGATCAGCGAATGAGGCATGAAATGAGGATAACTTGCCTCAGCGCTTCTTTTCCATGCGCAGCGTAATATCCACGGTGTGGGTGTCTCTGTTCAGCTTGGCGGCAAACATCAGGTCGGCATCGATCATGGTCCGGGCCAGCGGAGATTTGGGCGGTAGTTTGGCGTAGAAGCCCCGGCGGGTAGCTCACCTCTCAATCTACCAACAAGACTGGGTGCCCCGGGTCAACAAGACTGGGTGCCCCGGGTCAATAAGACTGGGTGCCCCAGGTCCGGATTTTCGGACCTGGGAGACAACCGCAGGCGCCGCAAGCGCTATTCTAGAGTGTCCGGCCAAACCGGCCACTGAGGAGCCTCATGCCCGAAGAATCTGCGCAACTTCCCATCGTCACCATCGCCACCATCGGCCAGCACGAAGGCCAATCCGTCACCCTGCGCGGCTGGCTCTACAACCTGCGCGAGAGCGGCAAGCTGCTCTTCCCCATCTTCCGCGACGGCACGGGAACCATCCAGGGCGTGGCTCATGTCAAAAGCGTGCCTGCCGAAGTCTTCGAGGCGCTCAAAGGCCTGACGCAGGAGTCCAGCGTCATTGTCACCGGCAAGGTCCGCGCCGACAAGCGCGCTCCGGGCGGCTACGAGCTGGACGTCGAGGGCCTGGAAGTCGTCCAGCGCGTCCCCGAATCCGATCCCTATCCGATCACCCTCAAAGAGCATGGCGTGGACTTCTTAATGGAGCATCGCCACCTTTGGGTCCGCAGCCCGCGCCAGTCGGCCATCCTGCGCATCCGCGCCGAGATCATGCGCGCGGCGGCTGAATATTTTGACTCCAACGGCTTCATCCGCACCGATCCGCCCATCCTGACGCCCGCCGCCTGCGAGGGTACTTCGACCCTCTTTCCGGTGGACTACTTCGGCGATCCCGCCTATCTGACGCAGTCCGGCCAGCTTTACATCGAGTCCACGGCGCTCGCCCTGGGCAAGGTCTACAGCTTCGGCCCCACCTTCCGCGCGGAGAAATCCAAGACCCGCCGCCACCTCACCGAGTTCTGGATGATCGAGCCGGAGGTCGCCTTCCTGGACCTGGACGGCCTGCTCGAACTCGCGGAAAACTTCCTTTCGCACATCGTCCAGTCGGTGCTGAAGAACCGCGCCTCGGAGCTGACGGTCATTGGCCGCGATCCCGCCAAGCTGGAAGCCATCTGCCCGCCCTTCCCGCGCCTGCGCTACGACGAAGCCGCCGCCATGCTCAACCAGGCCCACAAGGACGGCCTCCTGGAAGCGCCCTTCGAGTACGGCAACGACTTCGGCTCGCCCGACGAGACCTGGCTCAGCAGCCAATACAACAAGCCGGTCATGGTTCACCGCTACCCCGCCGACGTGAAGGCCTTTTACATGGAACCCGACCCCAAGGACGCGCGCTTCGCCCTCTGCGTCGATGTGCTGGCGCCGGAGGGTTACGGCGAGATCATCGGCGGCTCGCAGCGCGTCTCGAGTTATGAGCTGCTGAACGCCCGCATCGAGCAGCACAATCTACCCAAGGAAGCCTTTCAGTGGTATCTCGACCTGCGCCGCTACGGCAGCGTCCCGCACAGCGGCTTCGGCATGGGCATCGAGCGCGCCGTCGCCTGGATATGCGGCCTCGACCACGTCCGCGAGACCATCCCCTTCGCCCGCACGCTCCACCGCATTTATCCGTAGCAGCAGCCATGACTCTCCCGCGGGCGGCCCCGGTTCCAGGAAATTCTGAGGGTGCCCCCGGTGCCTCGCTTTTGGGCACCGGGGATGGGGTTGCGAACAGGCGTCGGCAGGTGTCCCCACTCCAGAGGAGTGTCCCAAGGGGGTGCCTGAAGGTGTCACCGATTCTGGATTATGATTGAGTCCTACGAAGGCGAGAAACTGTATGAAGGCGATCTTTCTGCATGCAATACTGCTCGGGTGTGGGCTTCTCTCTCCCTTGGTCAACGCGCAATCCGATCCTGCCGCCTTCCCGCTTGCCGGCGACTGGGATGGCGTTATGGTGCTTCAGGGCACCGCCCACCATCTGGTGCTTCATCTGAACACAACGACCGAAGGGAAGATGACAGCGCTGCTGGACGACATCGATCAGAAGATCACTGGCAACCCCGCAACCGGTGGAGGGTTCGACGGCAGCCATCTGACCCTACGATTCTTTTATTGGAAGCCGAACAACAATCACACCGTTCTTGAAGAGAAGTTCGCCTCCTATGAGGCAACAGTCAACGCATCGAACTCCGAGATGACCGGCGTTTGGGCACAGGAAGGCTCGTGGCCGCTCAACTTCAAGCGCATGACTTGGCAGGCGAAGATCCCCAAGCCGGCTCCGCCCACCGCTTTCGACGGCGATTGGGTGGGCGTGGAAGACGAGGGAGGAGGTCTCAAAATCCACTTTATCTTTCACGTCCACAACACCGAAGACGGCCTAATGGTCCTTGCGGATTGTCCGGAGGAGAAATTCAAAGGCGCTCTGGCAAGCAAAGTCTCTTACGATCAGGCTTCGCGCCAGATCTCGATCACCTTCGGCATGGCAATCTTCACTGGGAAGATGACCGCGGACGGCAAAGCTCTGGACACTTCAATGACGGAGCCTGGTTATCATTTTCTGATCCATTTCGATCGTCTGGCGGCGGGCAGCCAGGCTCCAGGGGAGAGTCCCAAGACACACTGAGGATACCCCGGTCCCTCAACTCGATAGAATGATGGATGATACCAGCATCACCCGCCGTTGACCTGTGTCGCTTGAATTGCTGATCGCTGTGGAACGGCCACCCGTCTGAGGGAGCCAAAGACAAGAAATGGAATAGGAGACAAAAGTATGCGTGATTTAGCCAATCTGCTGAGTGCCACCCGGGTCGTAAGACGAGCGGCAGTTGTTATTTTGGTCACCCTCCTGGCGAGTTGCCCAGGCGCGAATGCGGCCAGCCCAACGCCAAAGCAAACACCGGCGCCGACGCCAACCTATTCGCTGACATCGAGTAACATGGTCCAGCAAATGTCGCCGGGGATTAACCTGGGCAACACGCTGGAAGCCATCGACAGCAAGATCAAGCCGCCAACAACCACCTCTCAGGAGACCAGTTGGGGCAATCCTGCCGCCAATCAGGCCATCTTTGACGCCTATAAGGCGGCCGGGTTCAAGAGTGTGCGTATCCCCGTGGCGTGGAGCCAGTACGCCGACGCCAATAACAACATCAGCCCCTTCTGGATGGCGCGTGTCAAGCAAGTGGTCGATGAAGCCCGTAAGTCTGGTCTGTACGTGATGATCAATATCCACTGGGACGGCGGCTGGATGGATCACCCCACTTATGCCCAGCAAGCCGCGATTAACGCCAAACTGGCCAAATTCTGGACCCAGATTGCCGGCGCCTTCAAGGATTATGACGACCACCTGCTCTTCGCCGGCAGCAATGAGGTAACTCAGGAGAACATCTTTAGCGCGCCGACGGCTGAGTATTGCGCCGTACAGAACAGCTTCAATCAGACCTTTGTGAATACCGTCCGCCCCACGGGCGGGAACAACGCGACGCGTTTTCTGGTTGTGCAGGGCTATAACACGAACATCGATTACACGGTTTCCTGCGACGCAAAGCTGCCGGCCGACACCGTCCCTAGCCGACTGGCGATGGAAGTGCATTACTACGACCCCTACAACTTCACGCTCAACGCCGAAAGCCCTGTCTGGCAGTGGGGTCAGCGCGTACCCGCCTCCGCCGCCAAGGAAAACTGGGCCGATGAGTCATGGGTCGATAGTACGTTCCAAAAGATGAAGACAACCTTCATCGACAAGGGTGTGCCGGTCATCCTGGGCGAATATGGCGCCTATCTGAAGCCAGCCTATCCGGGGATGAACACCTACCGGCAGGCCTGGATCCAATACGTCACCAAATCGATGGTCAGCCATGGTTTGGTACCCATGTGGTGGGACACCGGCGAGCTGTTCGATCGCACCACCGGCGCGCAGAAGGTCACCGACGCTCTAAGCTCCATCATCAGCTCGGCCAAGTAAAGCCGGATTGAGTTTGCCAGGTGGGCGGTTAGCCCCGCTCCAGGGGAGAGTCCCAAGCCACGCTGAGGGTGCCTCCGGCTCAGGAGGTGCCCTCAACTTGATAAAACGATGTATGAGACCAAGCCCACCCGCCCGCATCGCGCAGATTGGCAGATTGTTGAGGCCGGACCGAAGATGGATGACTTTTTCAGAATTCAGAATATTGTTTGCAATGAACCGCAACTTTTTTCTCCGCGCAACGTTGAACTGATCAGCAAACCGGGTTATTGGTCTTGGCGGCGCAGATGAAGGTCTGATGACTGACATTGCAGCGGCTCATGCGCTGACTCGAAGACGATGGCGGAACGTATGCATGACGCAAGAAAGTCAATAGGAATATTCCGCTTGATCAGGCACACCACCCAGTCCGTGTATCGATGGGTGGTGCTATTTAGCACTCTCGTCTTTGCTATGGCACCTCTTATTGCAGCACAGGACGAAGCGAGTATTCCCACCATCCGCGTCGAAGAGCACGAAGTACTCATTCCCTTGAGTATCACGGTAATGGTCCAAGATGGCCATCTCAATGGTTATATCTCGACACAGCATCTTTCGGTTCAGCACTTCCAAGGTGACATCTCGGCACCGCACCTTAACAGCCTGTGGTAAAAGTCTGATTTTGAAAGGGCACGACTTTAGTTGTGCCGTAAATGCTGTGGTAAAAGTCTGGTATTGAAAGGGTACGACTTTAGTCGTGCCGTAAATGCAACATAAAAAACGCTGGCTTTAGCCACTGAGGGATGGTTTTTCGGCAATTTCGACCTTTACCACGGGCTGTTAAGGCTCAGGATTTCCACCTATTCGAAGACGGAAAGGAGCAAACAATTGGAAAAGCCATGCTCATGCACCTACCTGTGATGCCTGAACTTCAAGATAATCTGAGTTATCAAGGGCGCGGCGCTGGCACTCCAAGGGGATTGTGGGCAACGCTGAACGACCTAGCAATCGGAACTTTCACCCCACCGATCTATATGATTGCATACCGGCCTCCTGAGTCACCCGCCGAGTTGTAAATTGAAGCGCGCATTTAACAAATCCCGCAAAGCAGACGCCACGGCCCGCCGGCTGTATTTTTCCTCGTAAGTTCTCCTGGCGGCAATCGAAATTTCGTTCAGCCGTTCCGGGGCATGAATCAACTCCTTCAGGTATTGCGCATAATGACGAGGATCGTCGGCAATAAGAATATTTTTACCTGGAGCAACGTGCTCAACTCCGCCAGCCCCCATCGTCGTGCTGAGTACAGGCATGCCATAGGCCCAGGATTCAATGACTCGCGTGCGCACGCCAGTGGCCTGAGTCGAGGCAACAACCTGTAAGTCATTCCTGCTGTATGCGGAGTGAATATCTTCCACAAAGCCGGAGAATCGCACCATGGGATAAGGCCGGGCCATTTCCATAATTGCCTCGGCTTGTATCTCCCCAGCATCCCATTTACCTACGACTTCAAGTCTCAGCCGCGAGATTGTATTTGAGTCAAGCAGTGGAAAGACTTTCGTGAAAAGATACTCCAAGGAGGAATAGGTTGCAAGATGGACCAAGCCGCCGATGTGCAGAAGGCGTAACACGCCATCTGCGTCGCGTTGTCTCTTCGTTAACAGCTTATCTTCGTGCATGATGCTGAGCGGGAGATAGGCGGTATTGGACGCAGACCATTCCTCGGTGATCCTTCTTGCCTCGTCCGATGCCACACATAGGATTAGACCGCTTGAGCGAGCAACTTCGCGTTCCAATTTCGCCACTCGCTTCAGCAGCCGGATCTCCCAGCCATGGGGTTTCCTCTTCTGAATTTCCTTATCAATTCTGAAAGTGCCCGCTAGATACTCGGATTCAATATCATGGCAGGTCCAGATCGTCCGCGCCATGGGCAGGCTTGGAATCACATTTGCAGTTTGCAAATAATGAAAGACGTGTATCGCCTTGGGATCGCTTCGATATCTTGCATTAGCCTCGCGCAAGATAATTTCTCGCGCTGGACAAAGTTGCCACCAGACCAATTCGCGCGGGATTCCGGCCAAGTATGCCAATCGCGCATAGCGCGGAGGACGCTCATTCCTTGCATCGACAACCGTGCATTTGATCTCCTTGAAAAATCCCTGGGAGGATGGAACTTTATCCCATCTCCGGATAAAAACAAATTCCACTTCGCAGCCTAGATCGAGAAACGCCTGCACCTGCGAACAGATCACCAATCCCGGGCCGTTGGCATCCAGTTCCGGAGGCCTGGAATTGGTGTAAATAAGCACGCGTTGCGGACCATTTGGCCCCACTGCGCCTATTGCTCCGCTGTTATTTTTCATCCGTTCTTCCATACTGGACAGTGCCAAGTTCTCCGCTTTCAGGCTTGATCTCGCCTGAACCGCAGGTTGGATAGTTCGGTGGCCAGATCGATCCAGCGGTCCATCAGCGCCTTCAGTTTTTCGTAGTTCTTTAACTG
>Ga0224559_1000647_pt1 | contig 21985 bp, 15 predicted proteins | sample 714S33034metaG_FD_180676 | JGI IMG/M metagenome (GOLD analysis project Ga0224559, IMG submission 180676) | Peat soil microbial communities from Stordalen Mire, Sweden - 717 S3 30-34 | ecosystem: Environmental > Terrestrial > Soil > Wetlands > Peat | place: Sweden: Norrbotten County, Stordalen... | reverse complement strand
CTGGCCGCCTCAATGCGTGAACTGCCCGTTCTTCCATGACGGGAAGCGCATTGAGCGCCGTCGTCACGTCAATTTGCGGGTGCTAGAATCGCTCACATTGGAGAGAAATGGCTGACGTTGATTTCCAAGACGGCGTTCCCACGGATTTGACCCCCGAGATGATCCTGGCGCAGCTCGAATTGCTGACCCGGGATGAGATCTTCCGATCGAGCAAGAGGTCTATTGCGTTTCTGAGGTATGTTGTCGAGGAGACATTGAAGGGATATGCCGATCAGATCAAGGAACGAACCATCGGCATAGAAGTGTTCGAAAGGTCATCCTCCTACGATACAAATCTGGACCATATCGTCCGGACAGCGGCCACAGAACTTCGCAAACGGCTGGCGATTTATTACGGAGATGAGAAGCATCGCTCCGAATTGCGGATCGGCCTTGTTCCAGGCTCCTACATACCTAAATTCACTCACGCCAACCATACCCTCCAGGTGGCCGCCGAAAGCGGAGTGCTTGCTGCGCCGGTTAACGATCCGGACAGGATTCATCCAACCGCGGATGAGTCGACCGCCCATCCTTCTCACGAAGCAGGCGATGCCTTGATTCGCGATGCCTCTCGCCGAAGCAAGTGGCGTCTGGCGTATCTGCTGTGTGCGGTGGTTTTGGTTGCATCGTATGCGGCGTATGTCTGGATGCATAAGCAGACCCCGGAGTATCTTTTCTGGAAGCCGGTTCTCGATACTCCTGGGCCGGTTCTTTTGGCGGTTGGCTACGTGCCAAACGGGCCGCCCACACCTGTAGCGCCCGATGCGAATCAGAACTCGCCGCCCGCAATTCCCCAATCCGGCGCTTCCGGATCGGTGCCCTTCGCCGATGCGGTCACAATCGCCAGGGTATTTGGCGAGCTGCAATCCAATGGAAAGAAAGTGCTGATCCGCAAGGAAAATGCCAGTTCCTTCTCCGACTTGCGGGAGGGGCCGGTGGTTCTGATCGGCGCCTTCAACAATGAATGGAGCTTGCGTCTTACACGCCAGTTACGCTATTCGCTCGCCATGGATGCCGAGGATCACCTGATCTATATCAAGGATGCGAAAAACCCCACTTCGCGGGCCTGGAGTTGGAAAACGAATCAACCGCGCGATCAAGTCGGGGGAGCGGGCGGGCCAGTACTGCGCGACTATGCCTTGATCACACGCATGCGGAACTCAGAAACCGGCCATGTGCTGGTGGTGATCGGCGGGCTATACACCTACGGAACTCAATCCGCCGGGGAGTTTCTGACCGACCCGCAGTCCATGCAATCCGTCGCCAAATCGTCGCTGCTTCTCTCTGGATTCCAAAACCTGCAGATTGTGTTGGAAACTACGGTAACTGACGGAACGCCAGGCCCACCTAAAGTGTTGGCAGTATCTCAAGAATGAAATCAGTTGCCTATAGGAAGCGGACGATTGCCGCCTTCTCCTGTTTCACAAGCTATTCAAAACAAATATATTAGTTAACTTCCTGACGGTCAGAGACGGTATCTGTCTTTCACGCCTTGTATCGATGCTCCTACAACCCCCCTTGATCGGCGAATCAACTCGACCTGCTGCATCTGGCGTGCGGGAAACAAGTGAGGGGAATCGGGTTGATCGACAGGCAATACACGTTAGGAGGCTAACATGAGAGCTTTTCTTAAGCTGACCGTGAGCTTGATGGTGGTTTCGGCAGCATTGATCTTCGTCCCCAGTGCAGCGATTGCCCAAGGATACGGCAGCATCAACGGCACTGTTACCGACTCGACTGGAGCTGTGGTCCCAGGGGCCGCTGTGACGGCAACGCAGGTCGGCACCGGCCTGGTGCTCACGGCAACTTCGAGCGCGGGAGGCGCATACGTCTTCCCATCGCTCGCGCCTTCGGTCTACAACGTCTCCGCCAGCCACAAGGGGTTTGAGGCTTACTCGGAGAAGGGGGTGCAAGTCCGAGCGGATGCCGCGGTCACGGTCAGCATCGCTCTCAAGCCAGGCGCCGCGTCCGAAACCGTTACCGTTACCGCTGAAACAGCGCAGGTTGACGTGACCACCGGGACTCTGTCGCAAGTGATCGGCACGTCGCAGGTGAGCGACCTGCCGCTGGAAGGCCGCAATGCGGCGGCTCTAACTGAGGAGGTTGCCGGGATAACGATTGCGCCCACTGCCCAGGCCGACCAGGGGAACACCAAGACGTTTCCCGTGGTCTATGCCATCTCGGCCAACGGCACCTTCGTCGGCCAAACCAACTATATGCTCGATGGCGGCAACAATGTGGACGAGTACACCAACGTCAACGAGCCCTTTCCCATGCCCGACGCGCTGCAGGAGTTCAGCGTCGAGACCAGTAATTACAACGCCCAATACGGCCAGAACGCCGGCGGCGTGGTCAACATCATCACCAAGAGCGGAACCAGCAAATATCACGGAGACCTGTTCGAGTTCGTCCGCAACGGCGACCTGAATGCAGCCCCTTGGTACAGCTATAGCGCCGCCACCAACAAGAAGACCGTCAATCCGCTCAAGCGGAACCAGTTTGGTGGCACCGTGGGCGGCCCGCTCAGCATTCCTCACCTCTACAAGACCGATAAGTCGTTCTTCTTCTTCGGATACCAAAGGTCCATTATTCATGCTGCTTCCGCGACCGCATCAGACATTCTGCCCACCATTGTTCAGGCAGGCGCAAGCTCGTCAGGCACAACGCCCGGCACAAACAACCTGGTGTTTACCGATTGCGTCAAGGATCCGCTTATGCCGTCGGCGATTCTTGCCGCTACGATCACTTGTCCGAGCGGCTCTTCGAATGTGTGGAGCGCGGCGGCCCTCAGCCCAGTGACGAAGAATCTACTGGCTGACGTTCAGCCGTTGACCTCGGCGGGATCGGTTCTATTCCAGCAACCGAACAACTATGTCGAGGCAGAGATCACTGCCAGAGTCGATCAGGAGTTGACCCCGAAAGACAAGCTAGCGCTGCGCTACTTCTCCGACGGATACACCCTGCAAGGCGTGCTCAACCCCGCGAATCTGCTCACGTATCAGGATTATGCGCAGAACAACTACTACAACTCGCTGATCTCCGAGACGCACACCTTCAGCAATCACATTGTCAACAACTTCATTCTCAGCTACCAACTGGAGCGCGACTCTCGCGGCCCGATTTCGAACAGCGTCGACGTGGCCGATCTGGGCGTCAAGATCTCCCAGCCTGGGTTCAAGCAGATCAATCAAATCCAGGTAAGCGGCTTTTTCACGATCGGCGGCAATCCGCAGGCGTTCTTCGACCGAGCCAACTACACACTGACCGACGATATGCATTGGCTTCTGGGCAAGCACAATATCGACTTTGGCTATCATGGCGAGGTATCGAAGATCGACGTGAATAACCTCTACGAGCAGCCGGGCCAGTTCACCTTCAACGGTAACAACACCGGCGGCGACGCCATTGCCAACTTCCTGTTTGGGTATCTCAATACATTCACTCAGGCGTCGGGCCAGTTCTTCAATCCTCGAGGCAAGTTTCAGGGCGCATACGTCCAGGACAGTTGGAAGTTCACTCATAATCTGACGCTGAATTACGGCGTGCGTTATGAGCCGTTCAAGCCCTGGCACGAGTTACAAGGGCGCATGGGCAGCTTCTTCCCGGCGCTATGGGCATCGGGCACGCACTCCGCGAAGTATCCGAATGCGCCCGCCGGGATGCTGTTTGCGGGCGATCAGGGATTCAATTCGAACGGCGTCGCCTCCGCCTACGATCACTTCATGCCCAGGCTGGGCTTCGCCTGGGACGTTTTCGGCAACGGCAGAACGAGCGTGCGCGGCGGCGCCGGTATGTTCTATGACAGCCGCATCAACAGCACCTTGTTCAATATCTACTCGAACCTGGCGCCCTTCATCACCAGCGTGAGTTTCAACAACTCTGTGGCTGGAACGAATATTTCTTTTGCCGACCCGTTCGGCAGTTATGGGATAACCAATCCCTTCCCGTATCCGACATTCCCGTCGGCGACGCTGCCTCCTGGCTCATCCGCTCCCATCTCCAACTCGCAGGCTTGGCTGACCTACGACGAAACCCACGGCTTCCAGGACCCGGTCACCTACGATTGGAACCTGGCCGTGGAACAGCGGTTGACCAGCAGTCTCTCCGGACGCGTTGCCTATGTGGCCGAGCACAGCAGCCACGAGTGGACAGACCTTGAGCTGAATCCTATCGTGAATGGAACGCGCGTCTACAATCAGCCGGGTTGCGCGGCGACTGGCAGTTGCTACCCCAATACAATCACGGCGGCAAACACTGGAGGCAACACGAACTATAACTCGCTTCAACTTTCGGCCGAGCAACGTGTGCGCTATGGCTTGACGTTGCTCTTCAATTTCACGTGGTCGAAAGCGCTCAACAACTTGCCGTGGAATCAGGCGGCTACGTCGATTGGCGCGGGCAACGCCTTCGTCTACCCGACTACCGTTGCGAACTTCAAGAGCCTGGATTACGGACCGGCGGATTTCGATCACAGAAATGTGAGCGCCATCTCGTACGTCTACACGGTTCCGAAGTTCTTGAATGACGCTCCAGCAGTGGCGCGGTACATCGTGAATGACTGGTCGACGAGCGGTCTCTTCCAATTCCGCAGCGGCGATCCTCTGACCATTTGGTCAGGTAGCAGCAACGTCGACGGCTCGGGCGAAGGTCGCGATCGCGCCGTGCAGACGGGGGCTGCCTACGGCGGCACGGCGTGCGGCGCCGCTGTTAACTGCAAATCGTTTCTCAATCCGGCAAGCTTTGCGAACCCTGTCGCCGGCAATGGCCTTGCCTCATTCGGAAGTGTCAAGAAGGGGTCGTTTGTGGGTCCGCGATTTGCCGAATGGGATGCGAGCCTGGCGCGCAAGTTCCCAATCAGAGAGGCGAGTTACCTGCAGTTCCGTGCCGAGTACTTCAACCTGCTGAACCACGCCAACCTTGGCGATCCCGGCACTACGTTGGGCGGCTCATTCGGCAAAATCACAGGTTCGACTCCGCAAAACACGGCTGCGGCCGCAAACCTGGAGCGCATCGCCCAGCTTTCTCTAAAGCTCATCTTCTAGGAGCAAGGAAGCTGCGCTGAGAGTAAGTGGCAGCAGTCGACAGGCGACAGGCGTCCAGCCCGAAGGATGGATGCCTGCCCAGCCATCCGGGACCGTGGAATTGCACTGCTTTCCGAATCGGAAAAGCGGGAGGGAAACATTGGAAAGGGTGGCTGGACATCTCGAAGTATCGCTTACAGATGACGCCCACTTAATTGCAATCAAGCTGCATAAGTGGATGGCGGATGGGGATGGGGCAGCTCGTATCCACTTATCGCCAAGAGACGCGCGTTATCTGGCTAGCCTGCTGATCGTAAGAGCGGAGGATGCCGAGCAGGCCGGTGAAGGCCTGAATACCGGTACGACCGGATACTGAATCGCTCGATGGTTTCCCATGAATGACTCTCTTGTCTCTGGGCTTACACAAAGAGGATTGCACAAAGTGACGCAAGAAGAAGCGATGCGGACGCCGCACAGCAGAGGAATATGTATGCTCGGCCGCCCTTGGCATGCCGTGAAGCGGTATTCCCTGGTTTTGACGATTCTGCTTCACGTTTGGCCTGCGCAACCCCAGAGTGCCGTGCCGGCGGACAGTTATCTCAATCCAGCGCTTCCGTTGGCGCAGCGAGTGAACGATCTTGTGGCCCGTATGACGCTGGATGAAAAAGTGTCGCAGATGCAGAACGACGCTCCGCCTATACCGCGTCTTCAAATCCCGGGATACAACTGGTGGAACGAAGGATTGCACGGCGTTGCCCGCTCGGGCTATGCAACCGTCTTTCCGCAGGCAATCGGGTTGGCCGCGACATGGGATACGGCCCTTATCGGCCGCATTGGCGACGCAATATCGACCGAAGCGAGAGCCAAATACAACGAGGCACAGCGGGAAGGAAACCGATCGATCTTTTACGGCCTCACGTTCTGGTCTCCCAACATCAACCTCGCGCGCGATCCGCGTTGGGGCCGCGCGCAAGAGACCTACGGTGAAGACCCCTTCCTGACCGGCAGCATAGGAACAGCCTTCGTCAACGGCCTGCAAGGTTCAGATCCCAAGTATCTAAAGGTGGCGGCCACGGCGAAGCACTTTGCTGTCCACAGCGGGCCGGAATCCCAACGCCATAGCTTCGATGTTGCGGTCTCTCCGTACGATCTCGGGGACACTTATCTGCCCGCGTTTCGCCAGTTAGTCGTCGATGCGCATGCCGCCAGTGTGATGTGCGCATACAACGCCGTCGATGGCTCTCCCGCCTGCGCAAATCGAGCGCTGCTTGAACATACATTGAGACAAGACTGGCAGTTCAATGGCTACGTGGTTTCCGACTGTGCCGCCATCACCGATATCGTGGCAGGTCATGGTTTTGCTTCGGACATGGTTCATGCCGCGGCGCTTGCAGTCAAAGCCGGGACCGACCTTAGCTGCGGCAAGGAGTTTGGTGCATTAGCCGATGCAGTTCGCCAGGGCTTGATAAGCGAGACAAACATCGACATCGCGGTCAAGCGGCTGTTCACAGCAAGGTTTCGGCTGGGAATGTTCGATCCGCCGGGCCTGGTTCCCTACAACACACTCTCGTTCTCCGAGAACGATTCCGCCAAGCACCGCGATCTTGCGCTTCAGGCAGCTCGCGCATCGATCGTCCTTCTCAAGAATGAAAGCGGCGTTTTGCCGCTGCGAAACACGCAGCAGACGATCGCCGTTGTCGGGCCAAATGCCGAGGCCCTGCCTGCGCTGGAGGGCAATTACAACGCCATCGCCTCGCATCCCGTTACTCCGCTTGACGCCCTGGAGCAGCGGCTTCCGGGAAGAATTCTCTATGCACAGGGCGCCCCTTATGCAAATGGGATTCCCGTTCCGGTTCCTGTAACCGTTTTCACCACTGCCATCGATGGAGCACCCGCGCCGGGCCTGAAAGCGGAGTATTTCTCCGGTAAAGCACTCACCGGAACTCCAATTCTCGAGCGCGTCGATCGTGCAATCGACTTCGATTGGAATGGCGCGTCACCGGTCGCAGGCGTCTCCGGAGAGAGCTTTTCAGTGCGCTGGACCGGGGCTATCGCGGTTCCGGCGCCCGGCGCCATCCGCTTTGGTTTTTCGATGGCGCACTGCAGCACCTGCGAGGATGGCGAGACGGTCAGGGTCTGGCTTGACGGCAGACCGGTCTATGAGTTCATTCACGCGCCCACCCACGGCCGCCGCGCTCCGACGCCTCCCTTCAAGCTGACGTTCCCCGATACGCGGTCCCACCCCATTCGCATCGAATATGTCCATGACTCTCCACGCTTCGGCGCCGGCCTCACCTTCACCTGGGAACCGCCGTTGGATGCGTTGCGCGATCAGGCTGTCGGAGCCGCAAGTAAAGCCGATGTTGTGGTTGCGTTTCTCGGTCTGAGCCCGGAGGTCGAAGGCGAAGAGATGCCGATCCATGTAGACGGATTCGAGGGCGGCGATCGCAGCACAATTGAATTGCCTCGGGCCCAGCAAGATCTGGTCGACGCATTGGCTGGAACCGGTAAGCCGCTCATCGTTGTCCTGATGAACGGCAGCTCGATTGCCTTGCAGGACGCCGCGCCAAAGGCAGCCGCCATTATTGAGGCCTGGTACCCAGGTGAGGCAGGCGGCACCGCCATTGCCGAGACCCTTTTTGGCGAAAACAATCCATCCGGCCGCCTGCCCCTGACCTTCTATGCCGCTACCAGCCAGCTTCCGCCGTTCGACGACTACTCCATGAAGGGACGTACCTACCGCTACTTCACCGGTACTCCGCTTTTTCCCTTCGGCTACGGGCTGAGCTACACGAACTTTCGATACAGCAAGGCAAGCCTCTCCACCAATAACCTTCGAGCCGGAGAGCCTCTCGAAGTGAGCTTTCAACTCGAGAACGCCGGCGATCGCGACGGAGATGAAGCAGTCGAAGCCTACGTGATTCCCACGGCCAAGCCTGGAAGGCCGATCCGCTGGCTTGCCGGCTTCGAGAAGATTCATCTCCTCAAGGGTGAGACCAGAGCCGTTCGACTAACCATCGACTCGCGACAATTGAGCCTGACCGATGCAAATGGCAATCGAAGTGTGCAGCCAGGGGAGTACGAACTTTACGTCGGCGGGAGCCAACCCTCGGCTAAAGCCGGCGTCTTCCTGCCCTTTCACATTGAAGGCCGCGCACCCCTGGCTCCATGACCCTTCGTCCGGGCGTCAATGAAGGCTGGCGCGGAATCCGATCTTCAATCGTGCCCTGACACTCGCCGCAGCGAGCGGATTTTTGAAACACGCTCTAGGTGTCTCAGGGGTTCGTTGAAGAAGCGCACGACGGAAATGCAGGTCCTTCGACTCCGCTGTAGAACGCTTCGCTCAGGATGACTGCCTCATCTGAGGTCTCAGAATGACCGGTTCGTTTGAGGTCTCGAGTATGCGGCATTTTTTAACGAACTCTGGAGACAGGACAGCAGGGTATTGACATTGCTTCAGACCTCAAAACTCCGCTCGTGAGTCCAGGGACTTTGGCAGCTTCGGCAAGCGCCAGTTCTTTCTCTGCTTCTTGTACTGCACAAGCGGCAATTGCACGAGCATTGGATTTCTGGCCGGATCGAGCCATGCAAGCAAGGCTTCAATCTTCTCTTGCGGCATGGCTGTGCAGCCAGTGGTTCCCTGCCCCAGACCGCTCCAGATGTGCATGAAGATGCATGACCCGCCAGCGGGAACGGGTGGATTGGCGTTGTGGTCGACCGCGATCCCCAAGCGGTACGCCTCATCGGACCGCAACATGTGTTCAGAACTGTGCCAGTCTGGGGCGACGGCTCGGCGATCCAGCACGCGGTTGTAGAACCTGGAAGCACTGTCATCCACGCATTCAACGGACGGCGTGAGGACGATGTAGGGCATCTTCCATCCTTGCCGCTGGCGCGGGTCATAGCCAAATGCGGTACTCAGCCAGAAGATTCCCGCCGGCGATCTTGCGCCCCCCTCTTTCTTCACCGGGTCAAGCAGGGTGCGCGCGGCGGGGCTATCTGTCGGCAGGACGCCGGTTCCCCATCCCATGCCGTTCTTTCCCACTACGACTGGGATTGCGTCACCGGCCAGTTTCCATCCCTTGTTGCCATTGGCACGCTCGTACCTTAGCAGGACGCCTTCGACCGCGTTCCAATCCCGCGTAGCGACGACAACAAACTGCGTGGACGATGGGAGCACGCGGCGTTGCACCGGCTGCGCGGCGCCGGCCAAAGCGATATTGAGAATGACGATGCAAATGCAAAGGAAATGCAGCTTCATGTTTCTTTATCCTTCCGCGGCGCTCCGGTTGCGAGTCGGATACTCACACAAGATTATGCGCGTCGATCTCCCTTTTCATCGGGAGTAGCTTTCTTCGGTTGGAATGGAGGCTCCAAGCCGGCGGCGCACGAGCCACAGGACGGGCAATCCGAGGAGGATGAAGGCGGTGCCGAGCAGGGAGCCTTTGAGATTGCTCAGGTAGCTGGAGACGAGAACGACGGCGGCGCAGAGGACGAAGATGGCGGGCAACACCGGGTATCCCCAAACTCGGTAGGGGCGCGGCGTGATGGGGCGGGTACGACGGTAGACGAAGACGGTGGCGGCGGTGAGCATGTAGAAAAGCCACTCGGCAAAAACGGCCAGCTCAAAGAATTGCTGGAAGCGGCTGAGGAAGAGCAGCAGGATGGTTGACAGTATTGCCTGAATGACGAGCGAGGTGGAGGGGGACTGGAAGCGCGGATGGATGTGAGCGAACTGGCGGAAGAAGAGGCGGTCGCGGGCGGCGGCAAAGGGGACGCGCGCGCCGGACATGATGGTTCCGTTGAGGGTGACGAAGATGCTCAGGGCCATGGCCGCGGCTACGAAGCCCGCTCCGGCTGGGCCAGCGACGACTCTGAGAGCGACGACGGCGGGGCGCTCGCTGGCGGCGATTTGCACGGCGGGGAGAATGTATTGGATGGCGGCGTTGGTGGCCATGAAGAGAAACCCGACGATGAAGAGGCCTCCGATCAGGGCGATGGGCAGGCTGCGCTCGGGCCGGCGAACCTCTCCGGCGACCATGGTGAGGTCGTTCCAGCCGTCGTAGGCCCAGAGTGTGGCAATGAGGGCGGCCATGAAGCCGCCGAGGCCGCCGACCGCGTGAGGCAGCCTGGTGGTGAAGTTGGACAGGGAACCCGTGGCCGAGGCAAAGCAGAGGCCGGCGACGATGAGAATAAGAATGACTTTGAGGACGGTGAAGACAAGCTGGAAATCGGCGGCCTTCTTGATGCCCAGAACGTTGAGGCCGGTGATAAACCAGGTGACGACGATGGCGAAGACTTGCGACCAGGCGAGAGGAATTGGGCTGCCGATGGCTGGGGCGGAGAGCCAGTGAAAGGCGGGGAAAAAGCCGAGCGTTCTGGCGAGCCCGATGGTGACGGCGGCAATGGAGGCGGGCTTGGCGACGGCGAACCAGGTCCACATGTAGAGGAAGGCCGAGGTATCGCCATAGGCGCCGCGCAGGTACACGTATTCGCCGCCGGCGTAGGGTAGCATTGCGCCCAACTCGGCATAGGTCATGGCGCCGAAGAGCGACAGCAGTCCGCCGACGATCCAGGCGAGATAGACGAGGGCGGAGGAGCCGACGTCTTGCATCATCTCGCGGGGGACGAGGAAGATGCCGCTGCCAATGATGGTGCCGACGACGATGGCCGTAGCCTGGCTAGCGCCGAGGACGCGGGGCAGGCCGGCGGGAGGTTGGTGGGCTGGCGCGGAGAGAGTCTCGCTCATGCGATTAAGAGAGGGTAGCACGAAACCGCCCCCACCCCATTTTCTGCAATGCGCGAGAATCCAAACCGGCAATTCGCATCCTGGCCTGCTTCGAGCAGAGCGTTTGCGGCTCGACGCGGAACGAGTTTGCCCAGGCATCGAAGCCGCATCGTTTCCCGATCGGAAAATCGCCTCGATGGAGGGAGAGTGCGATCGCAAAGGCTGCTGCTTCCTGCCTGTTTCCGGGCGCGAGCGCTTCTTATTGAGTTTCCTTATTCAATCTCTATTTGTGGCTTTGCACCAGCATACCGTTTACCTGGTACGTCGTCATGGGCAGTGTGACAACGTTCACGATCGGATATGGCGCAAGCCGGCTGATGCCCCGAAACGATCGGACCGATTATGCCGAGGAGTTGAGATGAAATTGAAGGAATTGATAATCGAGCGGCGCAATCCTGTCACGGAGAACCTGGATACGATGAGCGCTCTCGAATTGGTTACCGCAATGAACCGCGAGGATGCGGTTGTGGCGCCCGCCATCGAGCGTGTCCTGCCGGAGATTGCAAGGGCCGTGGACATGATTTCCGCGCGCCTGGCTGACGGCGGACGGCTTATCTATGTTGGATCGGGAACCAGCGGACGCATTGGAGCCCTCGATGCATCGGAGTGTCTACCGACCTTCAACACCAGTCCGGAGATGGTTCAGTTCCCGATAGCAGGCGGAGATTTGGCTTTGACGCAATCCGCGGAGGCGAGCGAAGACTCCTCGGAGTTGGGATGCAGCGACATGGCCGCAAGAGATCCCGGCAACCACGATGTTATCGTTGGACTGGCGGCGAGTGGATATACCCCATACACCATCGGCGCTCTGGAGCATGCGGGGAGCAAAGGCGCCTCGACGATCGCCATTGCCTGCAACTGCGGCTCCGCGCTCGGCAAGGCAGCCGACATTCAAATTGAGGTTGAAGTCGGACCGGAAGTGTTGACGGGTTCGTCCAGGCTGAAAGCGGGGACCGCGCAGAAACCGATCTGCAATATGTTGACGACCGGCGCCATGGCCAGGATGGGCTATGTGTATAGCAATCTGATGGTCAATCTTCATCTGACGAATAAGAAATTGCTGGAGCGCGGTATTGCGATCCTGGAGTCTCTTGCCAACGTCAGCCGGGATGTCGCGCTCCAGGTTCTGGAGAGTGCAGACATGAGCGTTCCTCTGGCGCTTGTTATTCTCAAGGCCAACGCGAGCAAGAACGAGTCTATCGAACGTCTGCGCAAGGCAAAGGGTAATGTTCGCAAGGCGATTGAGGACTGAAATGTCGAGATCAAGAAAAGAAATCCGGCTTCGCCGACAGTTCCTGTGGCTCTTGGCGTTGCTTGTCGCTGCTTCGGGCTTACGACCGCTTCTTGCGCAGCCTGCAACGGCCTTACCTGCTCAGGCGGCCTCCCGGCAGCCCGGCATTGCGGCGATCGACGCGATCATGGAAGAAGCTGTCGCGGCGGGAGACACCCCCGGCGGCGTAGTGCTCGTGGGCCACAACGGCAAGGTTGTTTATCGCAAGGCTTACCTTCAGCTCCGCGAGCAGATGCGCGCGTATCACGTCGGCGGGTTCTTTGAAGGATCGATCTGCTCCGCATTGAAACTGACTCATGGAGCATTTCGTTCAATGAAGCAAGGCGGCAACATGCGATTGCAAATGGGGAAGATCGTGGAAGGCGTGAATAGACCGCGGACGGCGACGGTCAGTTTCAAACGGTTGAGATTTGAGTCTATCGTTCCAAGAGGAGGAGCATGGTGCGCCTCACAGATTGCGTTTCTCGCTTCGAATGCGCGCCGGTTGTTTTCGGAACCAGCCCGATGTTCTGCAAAATGGCATGCAGTGCTTTGACTGCCGGCTGCAGCCTCATTGGGTTCCTGATGCCGATGGCGAATACTGCCCGGGCACAGATGTCCGTCCCCCATGCGGACTTCGTGGTTGCAAAGCCTGTCGTGAATATGTTCGAGAAGCCCGCGGACGATAGCGAAGTGGTTTCACAAGCTATCTACGGGACAGGTGTACTTTCGCTGGAGAAGCGCGCGGAGTGGTATAACATCCGCACCGCGGACGGATACACAGGCTGGGTCGCCGCGTCAGGCTTGAAGGCGCTGGTTGCCGGCCCGTACGCCCCCGGCGATCGGGCGGTCCGCGTGGTGGGGTTGAGCGCCAACATTTATCGAGATCCGGACGTGACGCATCATGCTCCTCTGCTGCAGTTGCCGTGGGAGGCACGTGTGGAGCTGACCTCGGCAAAGTTGGATCGCTCCTCACGCTGGCTTCAGGTCCGGCTGGTCGATGGGCAGACAGGCTGGGTGCAGCAAGGGGATGTAAGCCAGGAAGCTTCCCCACTAACCATCGAGGAAACACTTCATTTGGCGCAGAGATTTCTGGGCATCACTTACACATGGGGAGGCACCAGCAGCTTCGGTTACGACTGCTCCGGTTTCACCCAGATGCTGATACGGCAGCGCGGAATCGTAATGCCTCGCGATGCCGACCAGCAAGCGGTCTGGAGCGGTGCAACAGCGGTTGAGCGCAAAGACCTGAAACCGGGAGACCTTTTATTTTTCGGCGAGAGCGCTTCCGATATCACCCACACGGGAATGTATCTTGGAGGCGGCGAGTTCATCCATGACACAACGCACGAGCATCCCGGAGTGCAAATAAGCCGCCTCAACGACATACCCTGGACCAAGCTTCTGGTCGCGTCAAGGAGAGTACGGTGACCAATCGAAGGAATATCCTGAAGATCGCAGGCGCGGCCGGTTTGGCGGCGATCCTGCCGGCGGAGGTGATGGGGATGCAGTCCAGGCCATCGCAGGAAAAGTGCGAAGTGCAAAGCAGGCTGAAGCGCCTGATGCTGCGCCACACCTGGACGACGACCATGTCTTCCAGCGACTTCCGGGATACCGTCCAAGTCGAGTACCTGCGGGATGGGATCTCAGGTTACGGAGAAGGCGCGCCCATTGTTCGTTACAAGGAGTCTCCGGAGGCAGCCAGGCAGGCCATCGATGCCCTAGCCGGCCAGATCGCCGCCGGCGATCCCCGCATGTATCAAAAGTATCTTGCCCAGGTGCGCACCTCGCTCGGCAGTCATCAGCGCACAGCGATGGCTGCTGTCGATATTGCCGTTTTCGATTGGCTGGGAAAGAAGCTGGGGATGCCACTCTATCAGTTTTTCGGACTAGATCCGGCCGACGCCCCCATCACCGACTTTTCCATCGGCATTGACACGCCGGAGATCACCCGGCAGAAGACCCGCGAGGCAGAGAACTTTCCGGTGTTGAAGGTCAAGGTGGGCTTGAAGACCGATGAGGCGACCATCGAAGCCGTGCGCAGCGTTACCAGGAAGCCCATTCGCGTCGACGCCAATGAAGGATGGACGGATAAGGAAGAGGCCATCCGCAAGATCAACTGGCTGGAGACTCAGGGCATCGAATATGTGGAGCAACCCATGCCGGCACACATGATTGAAGAAACAAGATACGTGCGCGGCAAGGTCCACCTGCCCATTTTTGCCGATGAGGCTTGCATCGATATCGCCATGATCCCGCATCTTGCCGATGCCTATGACGGGATCAATGTGAAGCTGGACAAGGCGGGAGGCATTCTGGAGGCCTGCCGTTGGATTCAGGTAGCCCGCGCGATGAACATGAAGGTCATGCTCGGTTGCATGGTTTCCAGTTCCTGCTCGGTTACGGCTGCCGCGCATTTGTCGCCGCTGGCCGATTTCGCCGACCTCGACGGCAACCTGCTGGTGGCCAACGATCCATGGCTCGGCGTCACGGTGGAAAAGGGAAGACTCCTGTTGCCGACAGGACCGGGGCTGGGCCTGACCGCGGCTCATCGCTCAATGTAAGCCTGATCTTGGCAAGCCGTGCCGGTAACGCTTGATCGTAACGAATTGTGGCGCGGGCCTATCGGGAATGGAGATGAACGGAATGAAGAGACCACAACCGTCACCACTGGATCGCAGCAGCGGCATCCCGCTTTACCGCCAGATCCATCAACGCCTGATGGAACAGATCCAATCCGGAGAGCTCAGGCAGGGCGAACCCCTGCCTTCGATTCAGAGAATCGGCGCCCTGATGGGAGTGAGCCAGATGCTGTGATCCAGTATGGCGTCGCTGTCTATAACAGAGCCGGTTTATTCGCACTCTGAGCCGGCGCGAACGTTCAGTCAACCTCCTCCAGAACGAAACGGCGCCCTTCGTCGCGTCCCAGCGCTTTTTTACAAGGTGGTCCCATCAACCGGAGGGGACGCCCGGTGATGCGTCAACCGCAGTGGAAAGTTCGAAATCGGACAGTTCGCCCCGCAAATGGACACTACAGCGCAGGAATTCAGCTATGCACTCGATGTAAGTTATTTGTTTTCAAGGGATGGAATCAATGGCCATGTGGCACGACAATTGCTGATTCTCCGATCGATGGATTTCGCACGCCCATCCGCATGGTCACCCACGGTCCCCGCTTTGCTCGTCACGTTCAGTGCGAAGTCCATCTCTTTGACGGCAAGATCGCATCCGAGATTGAGTTGAAGAAGCTCGAAGAAGAAGTGGAGACGTCACCATGCTGATTCAAGACCTTCGCTACGCGCTGCGCCAGTTGCGCCAGTCGCCGGGATTCACGTTGACCGCGGTGCTTACGCTGGCATTCGGCATCGGCGCCACCACCGCCATCTTCTCTATCGTCGAGGGCGTGCTGTTGCGGCCATTGCCGTTTCCCGATCCGGACAGGCTGGTGCTCTTCGGCGATCTTCCCGAAGGCGTGGGCGCGGCCGCAACCACGCCCGGCGCAACTGCGCCCGCGGTTCGCATCTATACCCGCGACACCCACGCCTTCTCCGGTCTCGGCGGCTTCCAGCAAACCGGCTATGAACTTTCCGGTCTGGGCGAACCGGCGCAGATCAGCGCCGCGCGGCTCACTGCCAGCGTCTTCCCGGCGCTCGGAGTCTCGCCCTTGATGGGCCGCACCTTCACGCAGCAGGAAGATGAGGGCAGCCAGCAGGTAGCCGTTATCAGCTACCAGATGTGGCGCAGCCGCTTCCACGGCGATGCGCATATTCTGGGCCAGAAGGTTCTCCTCGACCGCAAACCCTACGAAATTATCGGCGTCATGCCCCGCGACTTCGAGTTCCCTCTGGTTCCGGGGCAGTTGAACCGCGGCGAGCTTTGGGTGCCTATGAGCTTTACCCAGAGCGAGCTGGTGAACGGCGTGGGAAGCTGGAACTACGGAATGGTGGGCCGGTTGAAGCCGGGCGTGACGCTCGCGCAGGTTTTGCAGGATGCGAAGCCAGCGGTCGAAGAGATCATGCGCAACTTTCCTCCCGCCATGGGCAGCCTGCGCATTCATGCTCTTGTTCAGCCGCTTAACGAGGCTACGGTTGCCCAGGCAAGGCCGCTGGTGCGGACACTGTTTCTCGCCGTTGCCGTGGTTCTCTTCATCGCTTGCGCCAATCTGGCGGGATTGTTGCTGGTGCGCGTCATTCGCCGCCGCCATGAAATTTCGGTGCGCCTGGCGCTGGGCGCTAGCGGCGCGGCTGTTCTGCGCCAATCGCTTGTCGAGGCGCTGCTGCTGAGCGTGGGCGGCGGGCTGCTCGGCTTGGCTCTTGCATCCACGGCGCTGCGCGTCGGCGTCAGCTTCCTGCCTGAATCGCTGCCGCGCGTCAGCGCCATCGGTCTTGACTGGAAGGTGGCCGGTTTTGCCCTCCTGCTGGCGGTTCTCACCGGCTTGCTCTGCGGGCTGATTCCGGCTATTGCCGCCTCGCGTACAGACGTCAACGACGCTCTCAAGGAAGGCGGGCGCACCGGCACTGCGGGCAGCGGCCATGCGCGGCTGCGCTCGGCCCTGGTAATCGCCGAACTCGCGGTGGCGCTGGTGTTGCTCACTGCATCCGGCCTGCTGCTGCGCAGCTTTGAGAAGTTGCGCTCGGTCGATCTCGGCTTTCGCGCCGATCACACTCTTACCGCCTTCTATGGCCTACCTCATCAGCAATACTCTAGCCAGGCGGCCGTGGACGCGTTCGACGCGGCGCTGCTGAGCAAGCTTCGCCAGTTGCCCGGCGTGCAGGCGGTGGGCATCACCACGCTGCTCCCCATCGGGGGAGGCAACAGCAGCTGCGTCTTTGTTCCGGAAGGCTATGTTGCACCCAAGGGCGCCGGCCTGATTTTGGCATGGCCTCCCCAGGTGATGGGCGATTACTTCCGCGCCGCGGGCATTCCTCTGCTGCGTGGCCGCGACTTTACCGAGGCGGACCGCGCCGGCGCTCCGTTGGTGGTGATTGTCAACCGTACTCTCGCCGAGCGCTATTGGCCCGGCCAGGACCCTATCGGCAAGCGCCTGCGCGTTGGCGTGCCGGAAAGTCCAACGCCGTGGATGACCGTGGTGGGAGAGATCGTCGATATCAAGCAGACGTCAGCCGATGCCGATACGCTGAATCAGTTCTACACGACGCCCAGCCAGTTCAAAGATGCAATCGGCTCCTTCGCTCCTCCCGATGCGCTCACCGGCAACTTCGGTTCCATTGCAGTGCGCGGCCAGTTGCCGGCGGAGCAGATGGCGGACTCTCTGCGCGCAGTCGTTCGTTCGATCGATCCGCAGCTTCCGCTCACCCAAGTTGAGTCCATGGATCGCGTGGTCGCTGAGGGCCAGGCCTCGCGCCGCTTCAACACGGTACTGATCTCCAGCTTCGCAGCGGCGGCCGTCCTTCTCGCGTTGATCGGTATCTACAGCGTCATTGCGTTTTCCGCCGCACTGCGCACTCATGAAATGGCCATTCGTCTGGCGCTTGGCTCGCAGCGCTCCAGCGTGATGCGGCTGGTGCTGGTTTCCGGCGCGAAGTTAGGCTTGATTGGTTGCGGCATCGGAGCGATAGGAGCTGTCTTCGCCACGCGGCTGCTGCGCTCCATGCTCTTTCAGGTCGATCCGCTTGACCCGTTCGTCATTGTTATGGCGGCCATTTCAATCTTTCTGCTTGCGCTCGCGGCCTCGGTCGTTCCCGCACGCCGCGCCGCTTCCATTGAACCCATGCAGGCGCTGCGTGCCGAATAACGCGCCATCAACGAGAAACAGGCAATGAAAACGCGGCTTCAGGACATTCGACACGCGCAGCGCCGGTTGGTCCTGCCGGCGGCTGCCGTACTGGCGTGCCTTTCTACAGCTGCGGGCGCTCAAGCAGCCCCCGCCCCAGCCCCCGCGTCCGCAAGATTTAAACCGTCTTCGCAATAACCGAGGTCTGCGCACCGCGCAAGAGCTGCGGTTCGACCCTGGTTCAACAGATCAGGCAGCAGACAAGGTCATCCCCGCGATCGGAAGAGCTTTGTAGCTGTGCGTCGCCGATTGTGCTAACTTCTGCAACGCTTGCGCCGGGATGCCGTAACTCAGTTAAACAAAGAGAAGTCCGCCTTGAGCGTAGCGATAACCTGCGTTGCGGGATCGAGGACAGGCACCCCCGCCACGCTGGTGTTCGACTGCGGTTTCAGCTCAACTTTCAGCGTCACGTGTTTCTTTGCGATGAATTGAAAGCTGACCGTATTCGAGACCTTCTCCACGCTGCCGGCGCTGACCTCCACGCGAAACTGGTGCAGGCCGGGCGGAACATAGAGGTTGTCATTGCCCGCCTTGCTTCCCGAGGTCCCTTTGTAAAAGGTCTTGCCATCCATCTCGACGGTGAAGTTGACAGCGGGCGGAACATGCCCCAAATCGAACTTCAAACGGGCGTTCTCTTTTGGATCGATCTTCTTCGGATCGAATCCCAGAGCCGCGGATTGCGGGTGAGGAGCAGGCGCTGGAGCGGGAGGAGCGACCGGCGCGGCGACCGGCGCTGGAGCGGACGGCGCGGCCGACTGCGCGCTTTGTTGCGCTGCGCCAGGCTTCTTCTGAGTCTTCGAGGGTGTCACCATTGCGCTCGCAGAGGTCTTCGATTGCGATGCGGGCTGGGCAACCGCCGGCGCCGCCTCTTGCGGTGCGGCCACGGCAGGTGTGGGCGCTGAAGGCGCGACTGCCACAGGCGCAGGCTGCGGTTGCGGCGGAGCCGGTTGGCTGCGATGCAGGTACCAATATCCGCCCCCTGCGGCAGCAGCGGCAACGACTACCAGCGCAATCAATGCAAAGATCAGCCCGCCACCCTTTTTCGCGGGTCCAGCCGGCACTGGCGGTTTCGGCGATTTGACCGGCTTCGCTGGTTTGGCCGGCGCGGCAGGGATTGCGACTGGAGCCGGCGGCGTTGGCGGAGGAGTAGCCGCCGGAGTTGGTGGTAGCGGCTGAACCATTGCCGCCACGACCGGTGCGGCGACCGTCTTCGGCCGCAGGCTGACCGGAAGCATGGTGTCTTCCGATCCACCACCGGTTGCCGTGGCTTGCGGAGTGGCCGTTTGCAGGGCTCCGCCCCTGGCATAAGCGCGTAACTCCGAAAGAGCCTGAGCAAGTTCCTCGCCGGTTTGATAGCGGTCCCAGGGACTCTTCGCCAGGCACTTGAGAATCACTGCCTGCAACGGGCCGGGGATGGCGGGATTCAGTTTTCCGGGCGGAACCGGTTCAGTGTGGACAATCTTATAGGACACCGCCGTCATGGTCTCGCCGGGAAACGGCTGCTCGCCGGTGGACATCCAATAGAGGATGACGCCGAGCGAGAACAGATCGGTGCGGCCATCGATGGGCGCGCCGGTAAACTGCTCGGGGGGCATGAAGGCCGGCGTTCCAAGAAGCTGACCGCTGGTGGTGGCCTCGCCGGCGGTGAGCTTGGCAACGCCGAAATCCGTGATCTTCGGCCGCTCTTCGCCATACGCCTGGCGCGAAGTCAGCAGGATGTTCGCGGGCTTGATATCGCGGTGAACCACGCCATGGCTGTGTGCATAACCGAGAGCTTCGGCGACCTTCTGTCCTATCTCGCAGACGCGATCGAGCGACGACCGCTCGCCCTTCTTCATGGCGTCGGCAAGGGTTTGGCCATCGACAAATTCCATGACAAGAAAAGGCATGCCGTCGTCTTCGCCGACGTCGAATACGGGCACAATTCCGGGATGAGCCAGTGCTCCCGCGGCGCGCGCCTCTCGGTAGAAGCGCTGCCGGAACTCGTTGGCTTGCTCGCTGGCCAAAGCCGCTGTGAGGATAGTCTTGATGGCGACGATGCGATCCATTGCGGGGTCGCGCGCGCGAAATACGCTGCCCATGGCGCCGCGGCCCAGCTCATCGATGATCTCGTAGCGTGCAATCTTCTTGGGAATAGCCATAACTGGATTCGTAACACTCTAGCACATGGATGGATGCTCTCGAAACAGCAACCTCGAGACGCCGGAATAGCTTCTTGGGGACCCATAGTATCGCACGGCAGGCGATGTAATGTCATCGGAATTGACGAGAGCTGCGGGCTATTCTTTGCCTTTACAATCGATGAAGAATCGCGGGGCCGATGCCGGGCGAACATGCCTCAACCTGGGCGCAACCCGGCAGCGCGAGGAAACTGATGAGAGTTGGAATCGTCGGGACGGGCGCTGTCGCCTGGAAACATGCTGAGGCCTACAAGAACATTGGCTACCAAGTAAGAGCTTGCACGAATAGAGCAGTGGAACACGGGCGAACGTTTGCCGACGCCGCCGGAGCGAAATTCATTGCGACTGTGAAAGAACTCTGTCGCCATCCGGAGGAAGATATTGTTCTGTTTACGAATGAGACGGTAAGAATCCAAGTGTCCGAACTGGGCGCTTGAACTTACCAGTCGGTCAACGTTCCATCGAGCTTGCGGTTGACCGGCAGATATGCGCGCTGATACGGGTACTTTGCCGCCAGCGTCTCGTCTAACTCCACACCCAGGCCAGGCGCATCGCCCGGAACCATCATGCCATCCTTGAAGTTATAGTGATGCGGGAACACTGCGTCTGTCTCATCGGTGTGCGGCATCAGTTCCTGTATCCCGAAGTTATGAATCGCAATGTCAAAATGCAGCGCCGCGGCCATGGTTACCGGAGATAGATCCGTTGCTCCGTGGAAGCCGGTGCGCACGTGATACAGGCCGGCAAAGTCCGCAACCTTCTTGAGGTGCGTGAATCCCCCGCCATGCACAATTGTCATGCGCAGATAGTCGATCCACTGGTTGCGAATCAGGTCATGTGCATCCCAGATCGAATTGAATACCTCGCCCACAGCAATCGGCGTTGTCGTATGTTCGCGGATGATCTTGAAGCCTTCCTGCAACTCGGCCGGCGTGGGGTCTTCCATCCAGAACAGGTGAAAGGGCTCTAACTCCTTACCCAAGCGTCCGGCTTCGATGGGAGTCAGCCTGTGATGGCAGTCATGCAGCAGGTGTAACTCATCGCCAAAAGCTTCACGAACGCGCGCAAACAACTTGGGAACGTGACGCAGATACAGCTCACTTGACCACTCGTATTCCGATGGCAACCCGCGCTCGGCCGGTTCGTAGCGTCCTGGCCCCTTCGAGATACCGTAAGTTGTCGATAGCCCGGGAATTCCGCACTGCACTCTGATTGCCTTGAAGCCCATCTGCTTGTGTCGCGCCACGTCTTCCAGAGCATGTTCCAAGTCTTTGCCGTTGGCGTGCGCATACACCATGACGCTCTCGCGGCTCTTGCCGCCAAGCAAGTTATAGACTGGGGTATTCAGTGCTTTGCCCTTTATATCCCAAAGGGCCACATCCACCGCGGCAATGGCTGCCATGGTCACCGGCCCCCGCCGCCAGTAAGCGCCGCGATAGAGATATTGCCAGATGTCTTCCGTTTGAAATGGGTCGCGGCCGATGATACAGGGAATCACATGCTCGGTGAGATAACTTGCCACTGCTAATTCGCGCCCGTTGAGGGTGCCGTCTCCCAGGCCATGCATGCCCTCATCGGTTTCGATCTTCAGCGTGACAAAGTTTCTGCCCGGCGAAGTGATATTCACAGTTGCCTTAGTAATCTTCATCGCAATAATTACCCCTCTGTCCCGAACGAATTAGCGATCCCATCCATATTCCCTGCCTTCTAACCTCCGGCTATTGGTTGACTCCGCTGGCCAGGAAGCCGCCATCGACGACAATCACTTGTCCAGTGACAAACGATGCCGCCTCCGAAGCCAGAAAGACTGCCGCGCCCGCCACCTCCCGCGGCTCGCCGAAACGGCCCATGGGCGTGCGCATAATCAACTCGTTTCCTCGTGGAGTCCCTTGA
>Ga0224559_1000646_pt1 | contig 21988 bp, 17 predicted proteins | sample 714S33034metaG_FD_180676 | JGI IMG/M metagenome (GOLD analysis project Ga0224559, IMG submission 180676) | Peat soil microbial communities from Stordalen Mire, Sweden - 717 S3 30-34 | ecosystem: Environmental > Terrestrial > Soil > Wetlands > Peat | place: Sweden: Norrbotten County, Stordalen... | reverse complement strand
CCGAGATGCAGGAAACCCATCTCGAAATTGGAAGAACCGGCGAATGGTACATGCTCACCTTCCGCAAGCCGGCCGCTGGGGCGTAGAATCCTGATCATTCAAACCAAAGAGCATCTTGCAGAATTCGATTGAAACTGCAAAATGTGTCAGGGCACGACTTTAGTCGTGCCGAAAGAGCAACAAGATCACGTTGGGCTTTAGCCCCTGGTTTTTTGTTTTTAGATATTTGCAATTACGCAGCGGCTAAAGCCGGAATCCAAATTGGCCATCTGCGGCACGACTAAAGTCGTGCCCTGACACAATCAATGGCCTGAAGGTAATTTTGCAAGAGGCTCCAAACAAAGGGGTTCCTGCACGACATGAACAAACTTGAGGAGATTACTGCTAAACGGAAACGCGCTCACGCGCAGTTGCTTGCATGCAAATCGAAGGTCTACGAGGGCTTTCTGTCCATGGAAAAGGCGGCTTATTGCGATGGCGCTCTGCCCAAAAAGCACAAAGAGTTGATCGCCGTCGGAATCTCCGTGGTGAAGGACTGCGAATCCTGCATGCAGTGGCACATCGAACAGGCGGCGGCCTGCGGCGCCACATTTGAAGAGTTGCTCGAGGCCGTCGAGGTCGGCATTGAAATGGGGGGCGGCCCGGCCACTGTCTCCGCCCGGTTTGCGCTGGAAGTGATGGAGAGCCTCGGACTGAGCCCCTGCCCGCCCCATAGTTCATGACAGGCTCTAAGTCTAAGATAGAACCATGATTCTCGAAACGTTTCCCGTCGGTCCGCTGCAATGCAACTGCACCATCCTTGGCGATGAAGAGGCCGGCGAGGCCATCGTCATCGATCCCGGCGACGAGGTGGGCCGCATCTACAAGCGCCTCGCCGAGCTCGGCCTCAAGCTCAAGCAGATTCTCGTCACCCACGCCCACATCGACCACATCGGAGGCGCGCTCAAGCTCAAGCGGCTCACCGGCGCGCCCATCCTGCTCAACGAGAACGACCTGCCCCTGCTCAAGATGATGAAGGAGCAAGCCGGCTGGATCGGCGTCGAAACTCCGGAGACCGCGCCCCCCGACGCCAACCTTGCCGACGGCCTGGTTGTCGGCCTCGAGCGTTACCCGGCCACCGTCCTCCACACTCCCGGTCACACCCAGGGCTCGGTCTGCCTCCATTTTGCCCCGCTCAACATGCTCATCGCCGGCGATACGCTTTTTGCCGGAAGCATTGGCCGCACCGATCTGCCCGGCGGCAACTCCCGCCAGATTATGGACTCGATTCACTCCCGCCTGCTGGCTCTTCCCGAGGAGACCAAGGTCCTGCCTGGCCACGGTCCCGCAACCACCATCGGCGAGGAGCGCACCAGCAACCCGTTCCTGCGTGTCCGATAATCGGAAACCGATTAGGCATATCTAACAACTTGTTGTTTCAATATTTTACGACCGCTTTCTCAAGCAGCGCTTACGCTGGAACTCCCGATTTATTACCACCTTGATTCGTTCGCAAATAGTTAATAAGCCCCGCAACTCCTGTTGAAAACCTCGCTGCGGATCCAGCAGTCCCCAGAAAATCCACAATGGTACAATTGCCGGGATCATGACATCCCAAAAGGGTTCGCGCATTCATACCCTGGATGGCTGGCGCGGAGTAGCCATCCTGCTGGTGATCGCGAACCATTCCGCGCAATACAGCCGGTTCGATCATCAGTTGTGGGCACGCTTGGGCACCCTCGGCGTAGATATCTTCTTCGTCGTCAGCGGCTATATCATCACCCTGCGCTTTCTCGAAGAAAGGGAGAAGTCCTCGACCATCGATCTGGGCAGCTTTTATGTGCGCCGCGTCTTCCGCATCCTTCCGCTGGTTTGTGCATACCTGCTGACTCTCGTTATCTTGTCCCGATTCGTCGACCTCGTGGATTTCCATCCTTCCGAGATCCTGGGTTCGCTTTTCTTCTTCCGGAACTACCAACTCGCGGCAAGTCCCGATGGGCTATACACCACTCACTTCTGGTCGCTCTCGATCGAAGAGCACTTCTATCTCATGTGGCCGGCGGTCTTGCTGTGGCTCGGTAACCGGCGAGCCCTCTGGTTCGCGGCAATCGGAGCCGGGATCTGCGCCATGTGGAGGGCCTACAATCTTGCCCACCCCATCGCCTGGATCGGCCGAATCCTGCCCAATGCGGACAAATTCGCATTTCAGACGCGAACAGATGTCCGGCTTGACGGCCTCTTGCTGGGATGTACGGTAGCCATACTGCTCACCCGCCCATCTGTCAGAAACTTCATCTCCCGCAACTTCCCGAAAGAGACCCCGCTGCTGCTCGCAATAGCACTTGGGTTGAACGTCTGGATAACCAATGCCCAGCCAACTCTCTCCAGTTACCTGCTCATCGCCGTAATGCTGGCCTCGACACTTGTCATCGAGGAAGGACTGGCTCACAAAGGTCTAAACTGGCGCCCGCTGGTCTGGATCGGCACCATTTCCTATAGCGGCTACATCTGGCAGCAGCTATTTCTCACCCACCTCGATGCATCGACATTCCCTCTGGGCACTCTGTGCCGCTTCCCTCTCAACCTCGTCTGCGTGTTTGCCATATCGTCGGCATCGTTCTATTTCATTGAACGTCCGTGCATAGCGCTCGGCAAACGTCTGTTAGCTCGCAGACGGGACCGAATCACCGTCGCCGCAAGCATTTGATCCGCCGTCCGATCGGCCCTCATGCGAATCGGCAATTCGCAAAATCTCTTCAACATATTTGGCCAGCCGAGTCACGCCGTCGCTGAATTCCATCTCCGGCCCCAGCAGGCTCACTACGAGCCAGCCGGACTCTGCAAAGCCGAAGAAGTACCCCGGATGAACCCAGACGCCGCGTTCCAGCAGCTCCAGCACCGTCCGCTCGTCGAGCTGAATCGCCGGAATTCGCAGCACTGCATACCATCCACCCTCTCTTTCCAGCCGCTGCACCGCAGGCAGCGCTACCAGTTGCCGGTCAAGTTCGGCCAGATTGGTCTCCAGCCGCTCCTGAATCTGCTCCTGAATCGCCTGCCGCCCTTCGAGCCATATCGGTAGCGCCGACTGCACCGGGGCATTCATGGATAGAAATGTATCTGCAATCACCTCGAGCCGCTCCAGCGCCGGTGCGCAATCGGGACCGGTGACCACAATCCACGCCGCTTTCATCTGCGGCAGACCGGCAATTTTGCTCAGCCCGCTGACAACGAACACAGGAACGCCCTCAAGCCCAGCGGCGAAGCTCCTTTCCCTTCCGTGCAGGCCGTAATCGAGAAAGACCTCATCGACAATCAGTGAAAGATCGTTTTCCCGGCACAACCGTTCCAGCCCCTGCGCCTCCCACCACTTGGTGAAGTGGCCCGTCGGGTTGTTGGGATGCACCAGCACAATCGCCCGCGTCTCGGGCGTAATTGCTCGCCGAATTCCCTCCGCATCGACCTGCCAGCCATGGTCGTACACAAACGGCGCGGACTTCATCCGCACATCGTCCAGAACCGCTAGAAAATCGAACAGCGGGTATCCCGGCTGCGGCACAACGATCTCATTCCCCGGATCGCAGAGCAGGCGGAATAGAAAGCTATAAGCCTCACTTGTGCTTGTGGTCAGGATGATTTGTTCCGGCTTGATTCGAGCTCCGTGCTCGGCGTAGTAGGCGCAAATAGCCTCGCGCGCGCTCAGGCTTCCCCTGGGCTGCGGGTCGTAGTCGAGCGCCTGCGGATCGGTGAGCGCCGCCAGCAAATCCGCTGGATACTTAAACCCGCATCGCGTTGGATTCGAGGCCGTCAGGTCGGCAATCGGCAGTCCGGCCTGCAAGCGAAGCCGATGAGCCCGCGCCAGTTCGCTCTCTTCGGTATTCCAGCCCGTCCTCTGCGAAAAGTACATGATTTAATCCCAACAATGATCTGGGCCTGTCTGCCCCACCGCAGGGGTTCGTGCACAATAAGAGCAGGCGTCCTTTTCAACCATACACGGGTGCTATCGGGGAGGAACATTGAGTTTGCGTGCGGTTGTCTTCGACTATGGAATGGTATTGACCGGTCCGCAAGACCCCGAATCCTACGCTGCCCTGCTGCGCATCACTGGCCTATCTCCCGACCGGTTCGAGCCCATCTATTGGGCCGACCGCCACGACTACGACCTGGGCGAGCTCAGCGGCCTCGCCTTCTGGCAAAAGCTTCTCCGCGACGCCGGCCTGAACCTTGCCCCCGGCGCTGCCGAAGAGCTGAGCCAGTGGGATGCCCGCATGTGGACCACGCAGAACCCCGCCATGCTCGCATGGCAGCAGCAGCTCAAGCAGCGCGGCCTGCTCACCGCGATCCTCTCCAACATGGGCGACAACGTATTGGCCAATATCGAGTGCGAGTTCACGTGGATCCACAACTTCGATGTGCTGGTGTGGAGTTTTCAGCTCCACATGGCCAAGCCTGACCCGGCAATCTATCGGCACGTTCTCGCACAGCTTGGCACTCTTCCCGAAGAGACCCTGTTCCTCGACGACAGAATGGTCAACATCGATGCCGCGCGGGCTCTGGGAATCCAGGCGCTCCAGTTCTCCACCGTCGAGCAGCTCCGCGCCGACTTGATCGCCGCCGGATTGGACAGCGTGCTCCCGCTTCCTTGAACGGACCGCGGCCGACGATGCCTTCTACTGACGGTGCTGCCCAAGATGGAAAACGATGCCCGCATTGCAGTTCAACACGTCGAGACCGGGGTTGAGGGGCACCGCGAAGGCATTCGAAAAATGAAAATCGCTGAAGGTGACGCGCACGTCCACGCGTTGCGTCAGTCTGGCTTGCAAGCCGAAGCCGGTCTGCAAGGTGAAGTTCTGGTAGGTCGCATTCGGCGAGAGCGCCTTCTTGTTGAAAGCAAGCATCCCGCCCTTGACAATAAAGTAGGGCCTGTAAGCTCTCTTGTTCCGCCACATCATGCGAAGACCGATCGGCGTAATTCCCACCCCCACCAAAGTCTGGCGTGCGGTGCTCAGTGGATTACCCCACTTGTCCATCTTGGCCGGCTCGCGCAGAATCATCAGCGGAAGGATCTCCGCCACATAATCCATCTGCGATCCAATGAAGGTTCCCCAGGAGTGACGATCGTACTCCAGACCGCCCGTGTAGAGCTTTTCCCAGTCCGATGTGGCAAAAACTTTGTAATTGCCAAAGGACGCCATACTCTCCACGATGAGTTCGCTTTCCACCGGGCGCCTGAACCAATTGACTTTCCGTTTCTCCGGCTCTTCCGCGGCCGCCGCACCAATTGGGCTTGCCGCGCTTACCAGGAGGTTGGTCTTCAATGGGCCGACCGCTTGCGCAGACGTGCCGGCCTCGACAAGACTCAACGTCTCAGCGGAAGGATTAACCCCTGCCAGCGCCACAGTCTCCTGGGCGTGCGCGAGTGGAGACATAACAAGCCAGCATGCGGCCGTCATCGCAAGGTAATTGAGGCCGAAGCCGTCGACAAACCGGCGCACACTGCGACACTGTCTGAATCGGAACTCACAAACTAGATTGGAAAGCAATAGGGCTCCTCTAAAGTTGGCCAATACGGGCAAAGCTCAAACTACCCATGAATATGCCTGCCGATTCGACAAATATAGCATGGGCCCTAGAGCCGGAGGCGAGCGGGTAAGTCGATCCGCAACTGAATCGTCAACGTAGGCCGGGTGCCTCATCCATCAAGCGCTCTTTGCTTGATGGGTGGGATACCAAATCGCCTCAAGAACCCAGCTCTTGTCTGTAAACCTGTCCACCGCGCAAATTGCTACGATGCCAGCCCCAGCCCCACCAGGTTGGCAGCCACAATGATGATGATCATGCCAACCCAGAGTATGCGAATCGGCCTGCTTCCCACGCCGGTCCATTCACCCAGCGCAAGACCCACAAGGCCTGCGAACAGAACATAGCCGCTCATGTGCAGCATCCAGTTCACATACGATAGCCGTTCTGGAATGTTGGCCTGACCCCATGCGTAAAAGAAAAACTGCAGATACCACATGATTCCGCCCATTGCGGCCAGGCCCGCATTCTTGAGCAAGATTCCGCCGGGGTAAGATAGGTCGCGGCGGAGAGATAGTCTCTTCAAAGCAGCCAGGCGGATGAAGCAGTAACTCATATTCACGATTGCGCCGCCGCCCATGATAAAGACATAACTCGGCAATGCCGCATAAAGCGGGTTCACGCCCAGATGAAGCGCCGCCTGTTTCATCGGCTCCGCCGCGTCGATGGCAAATGCCATGCCCGAGGAAAACACACCGCAAAGAACCGCAAGAAGCAGTCCCAGCTTTAGATTGAATTCCCTGAGCTCGCCGCTAAGTTGTATCTCTTTCTGATGGCCGGCATAGGAGACGATAGCCACTCCCATCAGCGCGACCAATACCCCTGCCATGGTGAACAGGCCGCCCTTGGTCGTAAACAGAATCGCAGCCTGGCCGTGCAGGATAGGAGGCATGAGCGTACCCACCATCAGGGTGACGCCAATGGCCACGCCGACTCCCAAAGAAATTCCCAGATGGCGCATGGTGAGACCGTAACTCACATTGCCAACCCCCCACATAGCTCCGAAAAGGGCGACCTTCAAAAGGATATGCGTATCCATCGATGCATAGAAATCGTAAAAGCCCGGAAGCAGCAGATAGCTCACGGAGATTGGCAGCAGTATCCAGGAGAAGAAACCCGCAACCGCCCAGGTGGTCTCCCATGACCATTTCGTCACCTTCCCAATGGGCGCATAGAACGACGCGGCCGATGCCGCCCCAACCATGTGCCATCCGATCCCAGCCAGTATCACCGGCATTAGTTCTCCTCTTCTTTATGCTCCCGAAATACTTCGCGCACTGCTTGGAGGCAAATTCAAATCGTAGTGGCTAAACAACGACCTTGTGCAGAAGTGGTCAAGTCGAGAAGCGTGCCGACTTACCGGCTGAAAACGACTTCCATTCATGATACCGAGGTGATCACAACCGGCCGGACCTGAATCTCGAACGCGTAGCTTCCCGCCGGTAGTTCGAACCCACTTTGGCCATCGTGGATCTTTAATGTTACTTGCGAATTTCCAATCAATGGCGACCCCTGCAGTTTGTACTTTGTGGCTTCGGCCGCGCTGAGGGGCAACCAGCCGGTGGTGTTGCCGGGAATCGTTACATGCCACTTTGCGGTTGCACCGTCGAAGGTCCAATCGGAATGGATCGAGCCATAAGCCGATTCGTAGTCAAACTTCACGCTGCCCAGCCGCTGGTCGAAGACCGGGTGAAGCACAATCGTGTGGAAACCCGCATCGAGAGGCGTTGCGTCCACGCCCGCCGCAAAACGATAGATCCAGTCCGCCACCGCTCCGTAGGCGTAATGGTTGTAGGAGTTCATGCTCGGATCGTCCTTCATCTGGTCGCCGTTCCACCGCTCCCACATCGTCGTCGCGCCGTGCTCCACCAGGTAGCCCCACGACGGATACTGCGTGTTAAGCAGCAGCTTGTACGCCAGGTCCGCGTGTCCAGTCTTGGTCAACTCTTCCAGCAGATACGGCGTGCCCAGAAAGCCGGTGCTCAGCAGCCCATGGTTGGCTTCGATCTTGTCCACCAGCTTTTGTGCGGAGGCCGCGCGCAGCTCTTCAGGCAACAGGTTCATGTGCAGCGCCAATACGTACCCGGTCTGAGTGGCGCCGCCGTTGCTCTTCGCATTGGGATTGTTGATCTGTCCGAAGGGCGAAGGGCTGTTGTCCGCGCCGGCCACGAATCCGTCGGCATGAACATATTGCTTCTGGAACGCCGCTCGAATCTTCTCGAACAGCCGCGCATATCTCTCCGCGTCCCGTGTACGGTTTGTCGCACGAGCCATCTGCTCCATCATCGTTACGTCGTAGGCCCAATAAGCGGTCGCGATCAGCCCTTGATCCGTGCGGCCCTCGGGCGAAAGCCAGTCCCCAAACGGAATTCCCGAGTTATGCGCCCACAGTCCATCGGGATTAGTCGCCTCGATTGCATCAAGATACTTTTCCATCGCGGCCCAGTTCTGTTCGATCACGCTGGTGTCACCCGTCTGCAGCCACGATGTCCACGGAATGATCACGCCAGCATCGCTCCATCCCGCCCCGGACTGCGAAGACTGCTGTGCGGTTCCCGGCGAGTAGATGCCGTAATACGGTGTCCCCGTCTGCGTCCCTCGCATATCGCCGGCGAACTTTCTTGTGAATGCCGCGAGGTCCATGTTGTAACTGGCCGTGCGCCAGAACACCTGCGCATCCGCCATCCATCCCAGCCGTTCATCGCGCTGCGGGCAGTCTGTAGGTATACCAACAAAGTTCGACCGCTGCCCCCACAAAATGTTGCTCCACAGCTTGTTGACCATCTCGCTGCCGGTCTCGAGCTTTGCCGTGAAGGGAGCGTCCGTGTGGATGACTTCCGCCTTCACCGCGTCCAAGCCCGGCGCCGCTGTCAATCCCGTCACTTCGGCATACCTGAAGCCGTGGAAACTGAAGAACGCCTGATAACTGAACCCGAACCCAGTCCTGCTGGGAACATGATCGGCGGATTCGGTGAACGTAGACACAAAAGTGTCCGTAGCCTTTGCGGTACGAAGATTGTCGGTATAGATTGTGCCGTCTGGATTGAGAATCTCTGCAAAGCGAATACGGATCCGATAACCATCGTGGAATCCCTTGAACGCCACTTCTTCTAAGCCAGTAAGATTCTGCCCAAAGTCGTACACGTAGACCCCAGGCTTGGGCTCGGTCATCGAAACCGCGTGTACCTCGCGCTCGATCCGAATTGGCTGAAAGTCCTGGGCTACGATCTGCACGGGCGCGGGGTGAACGATCGCCGCTTTGTCCTTGATGATGTCGGGAAACCCCGGATCTGATTCGCCAACAAAACCCTCGTCGAAGTTGATTGATTCCCCGTCGTACAGCTCCGAGCGAATACCGTTTCGCGCAGCCTGCCAGCTCGCATCGGTTGTAACCCACTCCACGGTTCCGTCTGTGTGCTCAATGCGCAACTGCGCTAGTAGAGCGGGTGGCGTATCTCCGTAATTGTTCGGCTGCTGGAACCACTCCAGCGACGTGGAGTACCAGCCAGGCGCCAGCCAAAAGGAGATCGCATTCTTGCCCACCACAAGCAGATTCGTCACATCGTAGGTCTGGTAGACGACCCGCTGACGATAGTCTGTCCAACCCGGCGCGAGCACCTGGTCGCTCACCGGCCGCCCATTCAGGCCCCCGTTCAGGCCCGGATAATAGGCTCCCAGCGCCGTGGCGTAGAGCCGCGCTGACTTTACCGGCTTGGTCACCATGAATGGATGCCGCAAGGTCTTCACACTGTCCGGAATCCATGGATGACCGAGCGGCTGGCTCATCGGTCCGGGCCCCTGCGACCAGGCCACCGCCGCCTTCCATGCCGTGTCGTCAAATCCCCTCTCTTGCCAGCCCTGCGCGGCATGAATCGCGGCCTTCCAATCTGTTCCGCTCGAAAATGTCCCGGTCGTTCCGTCCTCGTACTCGACCACCAGCGTTGCAATCATCGGCGGCGCATCAGCCGCGGCCATTCCGTTTGGATTGACGATATAATGCACAGTCTCAACCGCAATCGTGTTGCCGCCAACACTCAGCTTACCCGTAACGTCCGCCCGCACAAACTTCTTCCACGGCATCTGCTTATAGGGCGGAAGCGCGTTGGCCGTCAGCACCTGCGCTCCGCTGATCCATGCAGAAACGGTGTCCTGCCCGGTCGCGTACAGCACCGCACGCCGTACGGGCTTTGCAAGCGTCATCGTCTGCCTATAAGCGATGTGCTGCTCGGCCGCCTTGTCCGCACCTAGCAGCTTTGCGTCCGGGCTGGTAATCCAGAGAGCCGGAGCGTGACGCACCGCATCCTCCTCCGCCGTCTCGTAGCCAATCCACTGGGCGCGCCAGGACGCCTCGGTCACGAGGCCGGTCTCCCACCAGCTAATCTCACTCTCGGCATACGGTTTTCCTGCCGCATCCCACACCTTCACCCGCCAGAACGAGCGTGTGGACGCCGCGATGGCCGGCCCTTTGTAGCGCACATTCAAAGACTCGCCCGAGTCGATCCGGCCGCTATCCCAAACATCCGCTTTGCCCTGGCTCAGCAGCTCTTCTCGCGAAGCGACGAGCACCTCATACGCAGTCTGCTTCGCGCCCCGCGCCGAGTCCTGCAACTGCCACGAAAAACGCGGCGCCGGATCGTCGATCCCTAGCGGCGTTTTCAAGTTATCGACACGCAGTTCGACGGGCCCGGTGAATGCCGGAGCGGCCATCGAGAATGACGCCGAACCCAGGACCATTGCACACGCCAGCCACCGCATCATTCCAATTCTCATGCGCCCGCTCCTTCTCAGAAAAATGCCCGTCCTTTGTGCAGCATGGCGCGTTGGGGTTGGAAGCCGTCGAGCCTCAACTCAACGCACATTCGCACAAATTTACCAAATGAAATAACTCCCAGAAGGGAGAACCTTAAACAACCGACAGGTCCCTTGTCAAAGGCCGGTCGCAAGTGTGCGCAAGACAAGGACCTACGCTGGCTTGAGGCCGGAAAGACCCTTGAGGAAACAGGAATTCCGCAGTTTCGCCGGCAGCTGATCGCTCGTCCCGGCTTTTAAACTAGGCTGCTGCCTTTACACTTCTCCCATGGCCCTCCGTCTCTTAGCAGCCACCACCAGTCAGGGCAAGCTCCGCGACTTCCGCACCGCAGCCGCGGCTCACGCCATCTTCATCGATCCGCTACCCGCGCTTGCGACCATCCCCGCCCCCGAGGAGAACGGCGCAACCTTCGTCGCCAACGCCACCCTCAAAGCCGTCTACTATTCCCGCTTTGCTCCAGGCATGATGGTCCTTGCCGACGATTCCGGCCTCGAAGTCGACGCGCTAGACGGCGCTCCAGGTGTCCGCTCGGCCCGCTTCGCCGCCGACTCCGGCCTCGTCGATTCGCCCGACGCCAACGACAACAGCGACGTCTGGAACAACATGATTCTCTTGCAGCGCCTCGCCAATGTACCGTTGCCCAAGCGAACTGCCCGTTACCGCTGTGCGCTGGTGGCCGCTCGCGACGGCCAACCCTTGCTCACGGCGAATGGCTCGGTCGATGGCATCATCCTTGAAGCGCCTCGCGGTACCGGCGGCTTTGGCTACGACCCGCTCTTCTATCTGCCCGGCCTCGGCAAGACCATGGCTGAACTCGACCTCGAAACCAAGCACACGTTGAGCCATCGCGGCCGTGCCCTGGCGGCCTTGCTGCCCATGCTGAGCGACTGAACTCGCCACGCAAGTCGCGTCATACAGAACAATGGTCTTCGATTGAGTTGACGGACGTGATGTGCGACACCAATAATTCAACTGCATTCAAAGACGCTTCACCGTACCTCAATCCGATACAGACTCAGCCCGCAGCCTCTTAGGAGCCGACAATCCATGGCAACTGCCCAACAACCTGCCGCGCCCCCAATTCGGCCAACTGTCCGGCCAGGCGTCCAGCCGATCCGCGCCGCCCAGGGGAACTCCTTCATCTGGCGCAAGCTGCACTCGCTGCTCGGCGTAGTTCCCATCGGCGCTTTCCTGCTTGAGCACCTGCTCTCGAACTTTGAGGCCCTGAAAGGCCCTGTCGCCTACGGCGCCCAGGTCAAGTTCCTCAACAGCCTGCCACTTGTCCGCGTGCTCGAATGGACGTTCATCTTTCTGCCCATCCTCTATCACGGCATCTACGGCGTCTACATCTGGCTGCGCGGCAAATCGAACCTCGTCTACTACCCCTGGGCCGGCAACTGGATGTACACAGCGCAGCGCTATACCGGCCTCATCGCGATCCTCTACATCAGCCAGCATGTGATACGCCAGCGCTTCATGGGCATCAGCCTTCCTGAGAACCCTTACGCTGCCTTTCATAAGGTGCAGGTCGAGCTATCCAACCCGTGGATGGTGGCTATCTATGTGATCGCCATGATCGCCATCTGCTGGCACTTCTCGTACGGCATCTGGCTATTCGCGGCTAAGTGGGGCATCACCCCCGGCGCGACCGCCCGCAAGCGCTTCGGCTTCGTCTGCGCCGCGCTCGGCGTCGTGCTCGCGGTGATGGGACTGGCCGGCATCTGGGGCTTCATCGGCGGCAAATACCCCAACGTTCCTGAAAATCTGACGCCACCAATCTCAATGTCGGTGACCCCGCCCAATCTTGACGCCCTTCCGACAATCCTTCTTAGCTAGGAGCTGGTGTGGTGAATCCGAAGTTCGTTTCGGAAGTATGCGACGGAAATGCAGGTCCTTCGACTCCGCTGAAGAACGCTCCGCTCAGGATGACCGCCTCTTTTGAGCTCTCAGGTTGAGCAAAATTGTTGAATGGACTTTAGACTCAGGACACTAAAAGCTAATAGCTGTTTTCGTTTGAAAGGAAGTTCGTTCATGGCAGCACCCAGAATCATCGTGGTTGGCGGAGGCCTCGCCGGGCTCGCGGCGGTTATCAAGATCGCCGAGGCCGGCGGCAACGTCGACCTCTTCTCGATCGTTCCGGTCAAGCGTTCACACTCGGTCTGCGCACAGGGCGGCATCAACGCGGCAAAGAACCTGAAGGGCGAAGGCGACACCACCGACAAGCACTTCGACGACACCATCTACGGCGGCGACTTCCTTGCCAATCAGACCCCTGTCAAAGCCATGTGCGAGGCCGCGCCGGGCATTATCGACCTGCTCGACCGCATGGGCGTGCCCTTCAACCGAACGCCGGAGGGATTGCTCGATTTTCGCCGCTTCGGCGGCACGCTCTATAACCGCACCGCCTTCGCCGGAGCCACCACCGGGCAGCAATTGCTCTACGCGCTAGACGAGCAGGTTCGCCGCCACGAGTCCACCGGGCACGTGAAGAAATACGAAGGCTGGGAGTTTCTCTCCGCCGTGCTCGACTCCAGGGGCGCAGCCCGCGGCATCACCGCCATCGACCTGCGCACCATGGAATTGCGCAGCTTTCCAGCCGATGCAATCATTCTCGCAACCGGCGGCAACGGCGCTCTCTTCGGCAAGAGCACAAATTCCGTGGTCTGCACCGGTTCAGCGCAGTCGGCCATCTTCCAGCAGGGCGCGTACTACGCCAACGGCGAATTCATTCAGGTTCATCCCACCTGCATCCCCGGCGAAGACAAGCTGCGGCTCATGTCGGAGTCGGCGCGCGGCGAGGGCGGCCGCGTCTGGGTGCCGCGCATCGCGGGCGACAAGCGGCCCATCAAGCAAATCCCCGACTCCGACCGCTGGTACTTCCTTGAGGAGTGGTATCCGAAGTACGGCAATCTGGTGCCACGCGACGTGGCCACACGAGCCATCCATAAGGTTGTATATGAGTACGGCCTGGGTCTCGACGGGCAGCCGATGGTCTATCTCGACCTGACCCACATCGACCGCGCAACGCTCAATCGCAAGCTCGAAGGCATTCTCGAAATCTACGAGAAATTCGTCGGCGACGATCCCCGCGACGTGCCCATGAAGATCTTCCCCGGCATGCACTACACCATGGGCGGCCTCTGGGTCGACTTCAACCAGATGACCAATATCCCCGGCATCTTTGCGGCCGGCGAGTGCGAGTATCAGTACCACGGCGCCAATCGCCTGGGCGCGAACTCGTTGGTCAGTTGCATCTTTGGCGGCTTCCGCGCTGGGCCCAATGCGCTTAACTACACGCATGGCCTGGAATGCCCGAACGGTGATTGCGGCAATGCCGCCGAGCTGGCGCGACAGGCAGAGATCAACGCCAAGCTGCTCGACAACGAAGGCACTGAGAATCCCTTCAGGCTGTGGCGCGAACTGGGCCAGACCATGACCGAGCACGCCACCGTCATCCGCTACAACAAGGGCCTGAAGGAGGCCGACGAAAAGATTGTCGAGCTGCTCGAGCGCTTCAAGAAAGTGAACCTCTCCGACCGCAGCCAGTGGGCCAACACCAGCTTCGCCTTCGCGCGCCAGTTGAAGAACATGCTGGAGCTATCGCGCACAGTTGTTCAGGGAGCGCTGCTGCGCGACGAATCCCGAGGCGCGCATTACAAACCCGACTTCCCCGACCGCAACGACGAGAAGTTTTTGAAGACCACCAAGGCCCGCTTTACCGGCGCGCCCGAAGGCCCGCGTTTCGAATACGAAGAAGTGGATACGCAGTACATCAAGCCGCGCCCACGCAGTTACACCGCAACGAAGTGACGGAAAACCGATTGAAGCGGAGGACTACTTATGGGCAGGACAGTATGGATTGGGATTCTCGGCTTTGGGCTGTTCCTCTTCGTACTGCTCGACCTGGGTTTGGTCTGGTATTTGGTAACTTCAAGATCCGGAGCTCGTGGATACGGCGCACTTTTGATTCCGATTTTTGCAACTTGGCAGGTTTACATTGCATTGAAGAGACGTATCGACTCCAAGCCGGAAAAAAGAATTGTCAAACACGAATTACAAGACTGAAGGGGATTCAAAACATCATGGCAACCAAGACCGTAGCATTTGAGATCAAGCGCCAGGCCAGCCCCGATGCCCCGTCCGTGTGGGAGAGCTTCGAGCTCGAATGGCGACCCGGCATGAACGTTGTCTCCGCCATGATGGAGATTGCCGCCAACCCCGTCACCGCCGACGGACGCGCCACCACCCCCATCACCTACGACTCAAATTGCCTGGAGGAAATCTGCGGGTCATGCGCGATGCGCATCAACGGCAAGGCTCGCATGGCCTGCTCGGCGCTGGTCGACAATCTGGAGCAGCCCATCCGCGTCGAGCCGCTTTCGAAGTTCCCGCTGGTCCGCGACCTTCAGGTTGATCGCAACGTCCTGTTCGAAAACCTGATGCGTGTGAAAGCCTGGGTCCCCGTCGACGGCACCTACGATCTGGGTTCCGGCCCCCGCGTCTTCCCTCAGCAACAGGAAGCCAACTACCCGCTCTCCAACTGCATCTCCTGCTGCTGCTGCATGGATGTCTGCCCGCAGTTCAATGAGGACACCGGCTTCGTCGGCGCTGCGACCATCGCTCAGGTCAAGCTCTTCAACAATCACCCCACGGGAAAAGTCTTCAAAGAAGATCGCCTGCGCGCCCTGGCCGGCGATGGCGGCATTCAGGAGTGCGGCTTCGCCCAGAACTGCGTCGACACCTGCCCCAAGCAGATTCCGCTAACCGACGCCATCTCCGACATCAGCCGCGACGTGCTAATTCAGAAGGCGAAGGACTTCCTGCGCAGCTAAACGCGTAAGCCGCGTCTATTTTTGCAGCGAGGTTCTGAATATGGATGACCCTGAGCTTATCGAATGGCCTCGCCCGCCGCCGCGGAGAAACCCGGGATAAATCCAAGTGGGCTAACTCGGCCAAGCAATCAGGCTCAAGCCGCCCGCTTCAGCCACTCCGCCACGACCTCCGGGTTCCGCGAAATCACCAGCAGATAAGCCCGTGCCGGAGCATCCGGATTCTTGCGGCATTGCTCCCAATCCCGCAACGTGCCAACCGGAATCCGATAAGTAGCCGCGAATGCCTCCTGCGTCAGCCCCAGCCGCTCTCGCAGCTTCTTCACATTGACTAATCGGTGCAAGCCCAGCTTCGCAAGCTCCTCATCCGTGCCCAGGGGAATCGGTTGCGCATCGGGATCTGCCAGCGCTGCCGCATGAATCTCTTCATTAGTGAGCGCATCCACTGCATCCCAGTCCGTGTCCGTCTCAATCGGCGGGTCGCCGGGTTCATGCTCGACCCAAACCATATTGCTCGATTTCATCGTCCTCCGCCCTTCTCACCGAAATAAGTCGAGTCCAGTTCTCGCTCAACTCAGTTGAAACGACATATAGCAACCCATTCTTACCCAAGCCCAGCGTGACGATTCTCTCTTCCCCGTAGTCAAAACGGTCATCAATCCGCGATTCTCTATTCGGATCTTCGAGAGCATCTACGCCAGTCGCAAGCGACAACCCATGCTTGCATCGGTTCAGGGCATCCTTCTCCGGATCCCACGTATACCGCATGGGTAAAGCATACGGCTAAGCCGTAGTTAGGTCAACCCAAAACTCAACCACGGCCGAACCCAACCCAATGCAGCGCCTATTTTCCTGCGCCGACTCCCCACTGGATGCGCAATCCGCCTCGAATGGTCATCGGCAAACTCGGAAACCCAATCGGCCCAATATGCTCGTTGTTGGTCAGATTCTCCGCCTGCCCATAAATCCCCATCCACGAAAGCAGGTTGTAGCTGCCGCCGAGGTCCAGCTTCGCGTAGCCGTGATCGAGATTCCGGTTCGGCAGCAGAAGACTGTTGCCGCCGTTGGCATCTTCGCCCTCAAGAAACGTCGTGTCGTCCGAGCGGCTGGCAAACGCCGAGGTAAGGATCGCGCTGAACTTCTGCTTTGAATAAGTCGCCGTGAAGAAGCCCGTATGCGGCGCCCTGCGAAACGGACGCGCGCCCTCCAGCGGCGAATAGGGTCCAATGGGAATGCCATTGGTAAAGGTGGGAATGGGCCCGAGCAGCGCCTCATCGTCGTTGGTAAACGAACGCTGCACCACCGCATCCACATAGGTATAGCCGCCGCGCAGAAACAGATTGCGCCCGATGCCGCCCTCCACCGTTGCCTCAACGCCTTGCGCGCGAAACGCCTCGGAGTTGAGAGCCAACTCGTAAGCATAGTTGGCCTGAAGAATGCTCTCCAGCAGCTGCTGCTGCGCGACGGAGAGGTTGGGCAGAAGCTCTGGAACCAGGTCCAGCCCAACGTATTCGATCTCACGACCGAATTCATTGTGAAAGTAGCTGGCGCGGATGACCAGCCGCTCGCCGAAGAAGGCCTGCTCCGCTCCGCCCTCATAGGTGCGAATGTGGGGCGCGGCCAAACGCGAGATCTTGAGTTGCTGAATCGTCGATTGCCCGCCGTTGTTTTCGAGAAAGGTATAAAGCGATTCGTCTTCATCGGTCAGCTTGGGTTCGCGCACCGCATCGCCGAAGTTGAACAGGATGCGCGTGCCGCTGAAGATGCCCTTGCGCGGCCGCAGCGCATAGTAGGAAAGCCCCACGCGCGGCGAAGTCTGCGTCCCAAACAAGTCGTACTTCTCCACGCTGCCGCCCAGCGTGTAATAGAACCGATTCTTGAAATCTCCATGCACACCGGCCAGGTAGACGTAGTTGGTAGGATTCACCGGCGTGTAGTAGGTGCTGCCTGGCTCCGAGCCGCGCTCGTTTTCATAGTGAAACCCGATAAGACCCGTCAAGTGCGGCGTGAATCTGTAGTCGCCCTGATACACAAGCTGGTCGCGATTGTTTACGATCTGGTGCCCACCCGCGGAGCAATCCAGCACCGCCTGTCCCGTGGCAGAATAGCCATTCGCCCCCGCGATGGTGACCGTATTGCCCAGGTAAGCTGGCCCATAGCAATAGGAATTATAGGATTGGTGCTGACCCGAAGTCTGCCACAGCTTGTACTGCTCCCGCTTCCGCGTCAGCCCGTAGCGGACACTCTGATGAAAGTTCGCCGTGGTCTGATTGTCGATTGAAGCGCTCAGAAAAATGTCCTGATCCTTCTGCGTGGCCTGGTCGGCGACGTGATAGAAGTCCCACGCATTCGGAACCCCTGTCGCAGCCACGCCATAGTGCAGCGTTGCGCGAATCTGTGTATTCCCATTAGGCTGCCAACCAACGTTGGCCGATGTGGTAGCCACGTGGTACTCATCGTTGGGCAAATCGTTCGCGGTCTGCAGCCAACTGAAAGCGCCCAGGTAATCGAGCTTGTTGTGCGCGCCCGCCAATTCGAGTTCTTCCCGCGAGCTATTGAGGTTCCCGCCATCGCCGTGGAAAAGCAGCGATGGAAAGCTCGTGGTCCCGTGCGATGTGGTCAGGCTCACTACGCCACTCTCCGCGCCGGCGCCGTAGAGATTCGAATCCGGCCCCCGATAGACTTCCGCCGTCTCGACGGCGGTGGTGGAAAGCTGTCCAAAGTCGAATTGGTTGCCCATATCGCCGGCGTCGACGCCATCGATCAGGACCTTGGCGTCGTCCGAGTCGCCGCCGCGGACAAACAGCGATGTCTGCCCGCCGAGCTGGCCGGTCCGCACCACAAACGTACCTGGCATCAGCCGCAGCGCGCTCACCAGATCGTCCCGCAGAGCCAGGTCGAGCGGCCCAAGCACGCTGGTGGCCGCACTAGTCTGCGCTTGCGGCGTCGGCGTTCCGGTTGCGGTCACCACGATCGACTCGCGTACCCACTCCGGTTCCAGCACCAGGTTGCGCTCAACGTTGTCCAATGGGCCCGCGTAGAACCCCGGCGTCTGCAACTGCCGGAAACTCTTTGCCGAAACCACAAGAAAGAATCGCCCCGTTGAACCGGTCAGAAACTGAAAGCTGCCGTCGGCCTTGGAGACATCGGTAGCAATCTCCTTCCCATTGCTCAGCAGGATCACATTGGCGCCAGTGACTTTGGCGCCCGAAGCGTCGGTCACGACTCCGTGGACAGACGCCGCATGGCACTGCGTTGTAAGTACAGTCAACAGAATGGAGGCGAATAAAGGGAAGTAAACGCGAGGCGAGATGCGGATTGGACGTCCGCGCAATGATGCGGAAACAGGCATGATGGCTCCTTCGTTCCCCTCGGAACGCAAGCGGGTTAAAAGCGCCTCGGACCGGTCTCCTGACTTGCGCCTTCTTCAGCCACCTTCCCAGAAACAAGCCTGGCTGGCTCGGTTCCAGTGGTTTTCTCTCGTGGGCAGTCCGCGCTGGCGAAACAACCCTGGCTGAATTCCTCCCTTGGTTACCCTAATACGACGGGTACCAAGGAAGAGGCGCTCACAGTTGCGGGGCAGTGGCGGAATTTCACCGCCTTCCCGAACATCCTGGCGATTGCCGTGGTGAATTACGCTGCCCTGGAAGAGCAGCCGCTACGCCATGGAACGATCTTCCATGACATCAACTTTTATAACCCGGCTGGGTCGTGAAGTCAAAAATGCATGCAGCGACAACTCAGGCTAACAAGACGGCCAGAATCGAACCATGGCTGGATTTGGCCGCCATCCGAGAAAGTCTTGAACCGCACACAGCAAAACGTGGTGACCCCGGGAAGACTCGAACTTCCGACACGCAGTTTAGGAAACTGCTGCTCTATCCACCTGAGCTACGGGGCCACATTTATAATCAACAACTTGCAACATGTTACATTCTTCTTGGGTCACTTTAGGTCACCGAAAGATAAAATGGCTTCATTGTGCCGATAAAGAAAGGACGGGCAGAAAGCGATGAAGACCACCAGAACAAGATATCAAAAGGGTAGCATCACCAAGATCCCAAGAGCGAATGGCTTCGTATGGAAGGTACGCTTCAGCGAATCGAGGAACGGCAAGCGGTGGCAGAAGTGCCTGACCTACAGCGGCGACAAGTACCCTACAGAAGCCGCGGTGCGCAAGGCCATCGAACACCCGGTCAGCATGCAGAACATCGATTCAGAGCGGGCCAAGGTCGATGCGCTCTTCCAAACAATCATCAATCTTTACAAGGCCAAACACCTGCCCGACCTCGAACCGTCGACGCAGCAGACGAACAAGTACCTGCTCCGCCGCTACATTGAGCCCAAGTTCGGAAGCCAGCTCATCCGGGATGTGAAGGCCCTGTCGGTCGTGAACTGGTTCGACGAGCTAAAGCTTGCGCCGACCACAAAGGCGTCGATCCGCTCCGTGATGAGCGTCTGCTTCGGCCTCGCGGCGCTTCACGAGTACATACCTCCAATGGAGAAAAACCCCATGTCGCTGGTCCGGATCAAGGGAGTGTCGAAACGCAAGAAGAAAATCACGCAGCTCACCATGCAACAGTTTCGCGATCTGGTCGAGACCCTGCCCCAACCCCTGAACCTCATGGCCCTTCTCAGCGGCTGCCTCGGTCTCCGGGTCAGCGAGATGGTCGCACTCAAATGGGAGGACATCGACCCGAGTCTTCAGCAAATCGCCATCCAGCGCAAGTTCACTCACGGCAGCATGGGCAAAACTAAGTTGGATGCCTCGGAAGCCGGACTACCGCTGGCCAACTCCCTCCTGTGGATCCTGGAACGATGGAAGCCTTCGACCAAAGGGAGCGAGTGGGTCTTCCCATCACCCAAAACGGGCGGGCCCAGGAGTGCTTCGACGCTCCTCCAGAAGGGCCTGAAGCCCGCAGCCGCGAGGATAGGGCTTGGCAACGTTGGTTCACGCTTATCTCCGCCAACGCGCTCATCGCGAGCGGATTTGTAACAGCCGGGGCTTAACAATTCTCCAAGGTAATAATGTCAGTGCCGCCTCCAGCCCGGTGCATTCTTCGAATGCCGTACTGCGGCCAGCTTTTCCTGGTTGGAGGCGGCTAAGCGGGAATCGGGAAGCTGTCGAAGTTCCGGCACGGTGCCCTGTGGACCAAAGGCAACGCACGACAGCCCCTCGTCTCCGAGAGGCTGTCCACTTGACCCGCCTTGCGGTCCTCCGAAGGTTGCAATCAATCTCCGGGACCAGAGGTGCAAACCAGAGTGTGGGGTCCCTTTGCAGCTCCAGGGCCACCAAATGGCACTCTGGAGAAATGTTGACATGGCGTTGACACAGAATGCAGTGGCTTTGGAGATAATCTGTAAGTTATTGAATTTATTGGCTGCCCCCCAGGGATTCGAACCCCGATAGGCTGCTCCAGAGGCAGCTGTCCTACCATTGAACGAGGGGGCAGCAAGCGCGAAATGCGCGGCTCGACTTGCAGCCGTATCGGCCTGGGTCCTCGGCAGGGCGCCTGAATCCAAAAGCCAACCTCCTCATCATAAGGGGATTCCGCCCGTCGGTCAAACCTCCGTCGCTATGCCATGACCGCACCGATCTCGATCGAAAAACTACTCTCGGAAGCACTCCCGGAAACGGCAGCTCAGCCGACCCATGGCTCTACCCCGGCCGTTTCCCGTCTAACCCGATACCAAGCCGGGAAAAACGAGCCTCATCGCCCCGGCACACACCCTTGTTATAGAATCCATCTTGGCATGGAAGCGATCCTAAATCTCGTCTGGGCGTTGCTTGTTATGCTCATGTTTGGCTTGTGGCTGCGTTTTGCCCCGCGCACAGGTCCAAACCGGCGACGCGATTCCGGGCAGATCCAGTTTGTCGCTCTGGCGGTGCTGATCCTGCTTCTGTTCCCGGTCATCTCCGTCACCGACGACCTGCAGGCCATTCAGAATCCAGCCGAGACCGACTCCTGCCAGCGCCGCGATCACGTTTGCCCAACTCCGCACTCCATTTTTCCCGCAGTTGCCACGCTTCCGCTACCCGTTTTCTCCGGGCCTTCCTTTGCGTATTTTCGTCTGACGGCGCCTAGCAGTCTCCTCACCCCTGTTGTGGACAACCCCGCATTGGCGCGCATCGAAAATCGTCCCCCGCCGGCTGCCTGATCCTTCCCCTACTTCGTTACCTTTCTGGCCTCTTTCCATCCCGTGATAGCCGTGAGAAGCACGCGCAAAAGGCTGCTTATGAAACGATTCTTCCCTTTTTCCCTTGCCTCGGCAATGAGCGCCGCGCTGCTTGCTTTGGCGTCGGCCCTTGCGCCGGCGCAACAAGCCCTAACCTGGGACCAGGTAAAAGCACAATTTGAAGCCGCCAATCCCGCGCTCAAGGCCGATGCGATGAGTATCGACGAGATGAAGGCCGAGGAGATCACCGCCTATTTCCGGCCCAACCCGCAGTTCACTTTGTCGACGGATGGAACTCAACTCAATCGGTACAACGGAGTCTGGACGGCGACCAAGGGAACCCAGGTCTCGCCCAACGTCAGCTATCTGCACGAACGCGATCACAAGCGCGAACTTCGCCTGGAGAGCGCCAAGGAAGGCACACAGATCACTGCTTCGCAGCACCAGGATCTGGAACGCAATTTGCTCTTCACCCTGCGCTCAGCCTTTGTGCAAACCCTGCAAGCTAAGACTGTGCTTCAATTGGCCAAAGAGAATCTGGAATACTACGACCACATCATCCAGATAAGCCGCGACCGCTTCAACGCAGGCGATATTGCCCAGATCGATCTCGACC
>Ga0224559_1000645_pt1 | contig 22004 bp, 15 predicted proteins | sample 714S33034metaG_FD_180676 | JGI IMG/M metagenome (GOLD analysis project Ga0224559, IMG submission 180676) | Peat soil microbial communities from Stordalen Mire, Sweden - 717 S3 30-34 | ecosystem: Environmental > Terrestrial > Soil > Wetlands > Peat | place: Sweden: Norrbotten County, Stordalen... | reverse complement strand
GCGCAAAGACGCAGTTCTGGAATGCAAGCCTCATTCCAGGGCCGTCTGTCACTTCGCGGTGAAGGTGTAATCGTTGTGCGTCCAGACTCCACTGAAATTGGTCAGGAGCCGCGCATAGATTTTCTCCCCGTTCACCGGCAGGTTGTTGACCGTGAGTGTAGTGGCTGTCGTGTATTTGGTGTACAGGTTGCTTGAGCCCACGGCAGTGCTTCCCAGGTAGAGGGCATAGTTGGTGGCTCCGGTGGGAGCCGTCCAGGTGAAGGTCTGGCTGGAGCCGGCCAGCGTCGCGCCCGGCGTGGGAGTGATCAGCGTTGCGCCCGCCTTGACCACCTGGCTCACCATGTTCGATTTGCTGCCGGCAAAGTCCACGTCGCCTCCGTACACCGCCGAAATCGAGTCAGTACCCACCGGCAGAGCAGTGGTGACCAAAACAGCCTTGCCGCCGCTCAGCGATACACTTCCCAGGCTCGTGCTTCCACTGCTGAACTTCACCGTGCCGGTGGCCATTCCTCCATACTGCCCCGTAACAGCCGCCGTCAGTTTCACGGACTGCCCGGCAATCGACGGATTCAGCGATGAAGTCAGTGCCGTCGTTGTCGCAGCTTTACCGACTACCTGGCTGACCGCTGTTGAGGAGCTGCCGTCAAAGTTCGCGTCGCTGCCGTACACCGCCGTAATCGAGTGCGTACCCACTGCTAAAGCTGTGGTGGCCAAGACAGCTTTGCCAACGCTCAGCGATACAGTCTTCAGCGCCGTTGTTCCATCCTTGAAGATGACCGTGCCGGTTGCCGTGCCGCCATACTGCCCCGTGACCGTCGCCGTAAATGTCACTGATTGCGATAAGCTGGAGGGGTTTTTCGACGAAGTCAAGGCAGTTTTTGTCGTGGCTTTGCTGACTACCTGTTGAATTGCCGCCGAAGTGCTGCCGCCATAGTTCGCGTCGCCGCCGTACACCGCCGTGATCGCGTCCGTACCCGCAGGCAGCGCGGTGGTAGTCAAGCTGGCTTTGCCACCGCTCAGCGTGGCGCTCCCCAGGCTCGTGCTTCCATTACTGAACTTCACCGTGCCGGTGGGGGTTCCTCCATACTGGCCGCTGACCGTCGCCGTCAATTTCACGGACTGCCCGAAGCCGGAGGGATTCACCGACGAAGCCAGTACCGTTGTTGTCGCAGCTTTGCCGACCTTTTGACTCACCGCATTCGAGGTGCTGCCGTTGAAGTTCAAGTCGCCGCCATAAACCGCCGTGATCGAGTCCGTGCCTATCGCCAAAACTGCGGTGGTCAAGGTGGCTTTGCCGCCGCTCAAGGATGCACTCCCCAGACTCGCGCTTCCATCCTTGAAGGTGACCGTGCCGGTGGCCGTTCCTCCATACTGCTCGCTGACCGTCGCCGTAAACGTCACTGATTGCAAGTAGCTGGAGGGATTCAACGACGACTTCAAGGTGGTCGTTGAACTGGCTTTGTCCACCCCCTGACTGATCGGCGTCGAGGTGCTGCCGGCAAACCCCGTATCTCCACCGTAGGAGGCCGCAATCGAGTCCGTGCCTGTTGGCAGCGCCTTGGTGGTAAAGCTGGCTTTGCCGCTGCTTAGTGTCCCAGTTCCCAGCTTGGCCGTGCCATTGAAGAAAGAGGCCTTCTCGCCGTTCGGTATGGGTGTGGAACCGGTGTTGGGCTTGACCGTCGCGGTAAAGGTGACGCTCTGCCCATAAACCGACGGATTCAGCGAAGAGATGACGGTGGTGGTGGTCGGCGTGATTACGCTGGCCGCGGTGACGGGGATGGTGAAGGGATAGGATCCGCCGCCGGCGGAGATGTACTGATTGAAGGTGAGCGTGCCGTTGCTATTCATCGCCGTGGTGGGATCGTACGCAATGGCTATCTGGCATTTGCCACCCATGGTGATCCATCCGCTACACGCTGTTGCGCCGACAGGAGTCGAGACAGAGAAGCCGGAAGGCCCAGAGAGTGAAGTAAGGTCCAAAGACGCTGGATAGATCAGCGAGTTGTTGGTCAGCGTCACGGTTTGTGAGGGTATGGGCGAAGGGTTGGGCGCCACGATTCCAAAGTGGAGCGAGGAGGGCAAAGCCGTGAAGTCCGGTCCGTAGTTATAGCCGGAGAGCGCCACCTTCTGCACCAGAGGACCGTCGCTGGTAAAGGTGACCGTGCCGGTCAGGTTGCCTCCGTGCTGGGTGGTCAAGGTTACTTGGACGTTGCAGAGTTCGCCGGGGGCGAGGATCGTCTTTCCCGTCAGGCTGCACGGGCTGGTCGTCGTTGCGGCCATGGAGAAATCAGTCCAACCCGCGGGCTGCGTGAGTTTGACGGGATCAACGGTCAGGTCTTCGTTGCCGCCGTTGTAGACGCCCACGACTTGCGGGGCACTCGGCGTGTTGAAGGTCACTTCGCCGAAGTAGATTGCGCCCTGGGAGCGATCAATCTTGTCGAGGTAGCTGTAATCGCCGGCATAGACCGTGCCATCGGTGGCCAGACCTAGTCCGAGCGGACCGACACTTTCGCCGGAGTTGTAGACACCGCTGTCGATCCTGGCCAATGTTACCTCATAATCCGAGGCCGCCAATTCGCCAATGCCGTAGGGGATGGCGGAGGCAGGATACGGCCAGCGTGTGATATAAAGCGTGTCGGCGGCATCGATAGCGATTGCTTCGCCGTAACCACTGTCGACACTGTCATTGATCGTGCTGGCCGTGCCGCCAGGAACGGCGTCAACAATGCCGGCACTGGCACCGGTCAGGAAGAGGTTATCGTTGGCGTCCACGCCGACCACCGATTGATTTCCAGGAGTGCTCGTGAAGGTGGCGCCTCCACCCGGCATGATTTCATAGACCTGATTACAAAGGTCTTCGTGGACAAAGATATTGCCCCACTGATCGAGCGCGACGGAATCCAGGTATTGCAGTTTTCCGTGGTTGTCACTCAAGCAGCCGGGGTAGCTTGCGGTTGAAAAGCTGCCTGCTGTCCCGGTGACCGTGTCGTAGGTCACCAGACCATTCAGGTAGTCGCCGATGGTGAAGTAAAGCACTCCGGCGCCGTCGATGGCGATGGATCTCGGGCCTGTATTGCCATTCTTGCCTGAGAAGGTGATGGGAATCCACGTAGGCACTCCGCCCTTCACGCTCCAAACATTTTGGCCTGGGGAAGCCGTGTTGTCTTGGATGACATACACCACGCCGTTATCGTCCACGGCGGAGTCATATAAGGTGTGATTAAAGCTGCTGACGCCGGACACGGCGTTGGTCACCAGCCCCGGCTGAATCAGCGCCAGCGACTTGAGGCCGATACCGCCCAGCAACGCGCTGGCCATGCGGGTACCCGTGCTGGGGTTCATCAGGAAGAGCGCATCTTTGAGCGCGCCCGGCAAGGTCGGCTTGAAATAGACAGGGACGGTGCAGTTTTCTCCGCCCGCGGCCGCCACGCAGGTGATTGGGGTGGTGGGATCGAGCGCAAAGTTGATGCCATAATGCAGTTTTGGAACGGGCGTAAAACTGCCCGTATACCCGGAGACAAAAAAGACGGCCTTTTTCTCCGGTGTGGGGCTGGGCGGGGGAGCGACTTTGACGGGAGTTGTGAAGTTAATGGTCGGCGTGGCCGGAACCGCCGTCTGCGCGCCAGCCTGGCTGATGAAGGAAAACAGGGCAATGATCGTGATTGCCAGCATCCATATCTTGCGAATCATGGTAAACCTCCCGGATGTATGGTTAGGAGACCGGGCCGGGTCCGTCTTGCAGGACTCGCCGGTCAAGCTGAGGAAGAGGACGAAGTGGAGTATTCTTTGTGCAATTTTTCTCTGGAAGCTCCTCATCCAGAGGCGGCGGTTCCAGGCGTAGGATCTCTTCCGCGGCGATCTCTGCGGTGGGCGCCTGTTGATCCCGCGTCTGGGGGCCGCGCACCAGAAGGGTGATGGTCTCGCGCTCGACCGTCACCTGGATGCGCTGATTCATCGCAGGCTGGCTGGCAACATCCTGATCGGCCTCTTTCGTTTCCCGTAGCCAGCGGCGTAGAATGTTCATGCACTCGCTCCCCCTGAGCCGGCGTTCCGCAACCCGCTACGGTTTCCAATTGAACTCCAAGGAGCGCTGAATGTCTTGAATTCGGTCATGAATTTTTATGAATTTTTATGAAAGACTGTATGTGAATGAGCACGAACAGGTTATACAAGTTCGACGTATTTGAACTGGACGCCTCGCGGCGCGCGTTGCTGCGTCAGGATGAGCCGGTTGCTCTCACCTCGAAGGCCTTCGACCTCCTTTTTTACCTGGTGGCGAACCCTGGCCGGGTGGTGACCAAGGAGGAATTGCTCAAGGCCGTCTGGCCGGACTCCTATGTGGAAGAGAGTAATCTGGCGCAGCACGTCTCCGCGCTGCGCCGAGCGCTGGAGGCCAAATCAAGCCTAATCGTGACCGTTCCCGGACGCGGCTACCAGTTCACGGGGCTGGTCAAGGTTGTCGAAGCGGAAGCAGCGCAGTTGCCGGCTGGGATTCCCGTGGATGTGCTTCCCGAAGCGCAACCGGGGGACGTGTATGTGCAGCATGTGCGGGAGCGCACCCGCATCGTCTATGAGGATGCGCCGCCGGCTCAACTTGCGCCGGGCGTGACCGCATTGCTGACCGCCGGGGAGCCTTCCCGCTACAAGAGAGTTTGGCGGCGGGGCGCGACGCCGGCGCTGGCAGGCGCGCTGATGGCCACAACCGCTCTGGCCATCTTTTTATGGATGCGGCTGCAAGACGCGCCTCCGTTGCGCATCTCGAGTTATATGCAGATCACGCATGACGGCAATACCAAATTCATCGGCGGAACAGACGGCAGCAGAATTTACTACACAGAGGACGAACCGCGATCCATCGATGAGGTCTCGATCTCCGGCGGCGCAGTTGCACCACTCTCGGCCTTGCAACCGAACCCTTGGGCGGGGGACGTTTCGCCGGATGGATCGACGTTGCTGATCGTCTCTCAGGCCGGGGGGGTGGGTCCTGCCGACTCGCTGTGGACCTTTCGTATCCTGGGCGGCACGCTTCGGCGCATCGCCAACGCCATCGTCGCTACCTGGTCCCCTGACGGAGAGAGCATTGCGTACGCCACATCGGGCGGCGACATTTACCAGTGCCATAGCGATGGAAGCGAAGCGCGGAAACTGATCTCCGTGGGAGGCAATATCAAGTCCATCGCCTGGTCGCCGGATGGGCGATTGATCCGCTTTTCCAAAAACGGCCTTCTGTGGGAGATGGATGCCAAGGGCGCCAATCTTCGCCAGCTTCTGCCTGGCTGGAGCAACTCCTCCACGCAGTGGTCTGGGGAATGGGACTCGGATGGGCAATACTACTTCGTATCAGATGGTCAAATTTGGAGTTTGAATGAGCGGTCCGTCTGGGGAAAACACACTCCGGCGGCTCCTGTGCAACTGACCTTTGGCCCCACGGTCTGGGATCGGCCGCTTCCCAGCCGTGGCGGGAAAAAAATCTTCGCATTGGGCCGCGCAAAGCGGGGTGAACTCGTCCGTCTCGACCCGAAAACCGGGCAATTCCACACCTTCCTCGATGGCATTTCAGCCGAGTTCCTCACCTATTCTAGCGACGCCAAAAGCATAGCTTATGTCACGTTTCCGGAAGGCGTGCTCTGGCGAGCCAACGCCGATGGAAGTCACCCCACGCAACTGACCTTCCCTCCTGTGTATCCTAAATCGATTCGCTGGTCGCCGGACGGAGCGCAAATCCTCTTCGTGGATCGCTCTCCGCAAGGACGCGATGCTATCTATATCATTCCCGCGGATGGAAGCGGGAAGCCTCGCCGCTTGTTGCCTGAAGACCATGAAGCGGAGACGGACCCATGCTGGTCGCCGGATGGGCGAAAGATCGTTTTTTCCACCTCCCCGAATGTGGGCGCAAGCGCAAAGTCCGACTTGCGCACCCTCGACATCGCCACCGGAAACGTCGCTGTCCTTCCCGCGTCGGATGGCTTGTTGGTGCCCCACTGGTCGCCGGACGGCCTCTCGATAGCCGCCATGACCCTGGACACGATGGCCATGAAGGTCTTCCACATCGCCAGCGGGCAATGGACCAAGCTGGAAACCGGGGCTGTCGCCTTTCCTGAATGGTCGCGGGACGGCCGGTTCATCTATTACGTCAAGTGGACGGGCGATCCCGCCGTGACTCGTATCCGCGTCTCCGACGGAAAACGGGAGACCGTGGCCGATATGAAGGGGGCGCGCTACACCGGTTTCTATACATTATGGATGGGACTCGACCCAGCCGACACACCCATGCTTCTGCGTGACATCGGCAGCGAAGACATTTTTGCCCTGACGCTGGAAAGAAAATGAGCTGGAAAAAATGAGATAGTGCAGCCTTGCTCATCTTGAAATCGAGGGTGCCCCACCCTCGCCGCGTTCTTGTTTTTGCGGCTAGGGTGGGAGACTCCAAGGAACGCCTGGGGTCCAGGTGTTGGGTTACTTCTTGGTGAATGCGGTGAATGTGTAATCGTTGTACGCCCAGACTCCATTGAAATTGGTTAGGAGCCGCGCATAGATTGTCTCACCGTTGACCGGCAGGTTCTTGGCCGTGAGGGTGGTGGCTATCGATTGGCTTGAGCTCAGCAAGTTATTCGAGCCCACGCCGGTGCTTCCCAGGTAAAGTCTGTAGCCGGTAGCCCCGGTGACAGCCGCCCAGGTGAAGGTCTGGCTGGAACCGGTAAACGTTGCGCCCTGTTTGGGAGAACTCAGCGCCGCGCCTGCTTTGACCACCTGGCTCACCTTGTTCGAGGTGCTGGCGGCAAATTTCGCGTCGCCGCCGTAGACCGCCGTGATGGAGTCAGTTCCTGCCGGCAGCGCCTTGGTGGTCAAACTGGCTTTGCCGCCGCTCAGCTTCCCGGTTCCCAACGACGTTGTGCCGCTCAGGAATGTAACATTCTCTCCATTCGGTACGGAGCCGCTGCTGGCAGAGACTGTTGCGCTCAAAGTCACCGCCTCTCCATATATGGAAGGACTCGGCGTGGGCGCGGGAGCGAGCGTAGTCGTCGTCTTCGTCAGTAGAGTATAAACGGCGGTCGCCACGGCGCTATTTCTTTCGCCAGGGGCCGTTGCAACGGCCTTGATGGTTTCACTGGAGGTGACGGAAATCGCGCCTTTATACACGGTCGAGCTGGTAGTAGGCGTGTCTCCGTTGGTTGTGTAGTAGATGGTTGCGTTGGGCGTTGTGTCGCTGATGGTCACCGACTGCGCCGCGGTGTAGCTTCCGGCGGCGGGCGAGAAGGTGGGCTTAGCCGTGGTATAGACCGGGAACGTGACCTCCCTGATCCGGTAGTTGTATGTATCGGCAATGTAGAGGTCGCCCGCGGCGTCGAGCGCGATTCCACCGTCTGCCTCTATCCGGGCGACTGTTGCCGATCCGCCATCGCCGCCGTAGCCTGAGAAATGCCCGCCCGCCACGGTCGAAATGATCCCGGTTTTTGCGGAGACCACGCGAACTCCGAGGCCATTGGCGATATACAGATTATTTGCAGAGTCGAGCGCGATTCCCCACGGGCCGATTTCCGCGCTGGTCGCCAGGCCGCCATCGCCGCTGTAGCCGTAATCCCCGTTGCCGGCTACCGTGGTGATGATGCCGGTGCTCGCCTTGACCTTGCGGACTCGTACAGTATTATCGGCGATAAATAGATCGCCTGCGCTGTCCAGCGCCAAAGCCGTGGGATACTCGAGTTCCGCGCTGGTCGCAAGGCCGTTATCGCCGGTATAACCGTAATTCCCATTTCCGGCTACGACGGTGATGATTCCTGTGCTAGCGGTTACCTTCAGAACCTCTCTAGCTGACTCATCCGCAATGTAGAGATTGCCGGCCTTGTCCACCGCCAAACCCTCTGGCGAGCCAAGCTGCGCCGACGTTGCAAGGCCTCCATTGCCCCCGATTCCTGGTGAGCAGCACGGCGGTGTTTTTCCGTTTCCAGCGTAGGTGGTGAGGATGCCCTTGCCGGCAGCCACTTTGCGAACTACACGGTTATTTGGATCCGCAATATAGAGGTTGCCCGCGTGATCGACCGCGATCCACTGTACATAGCTCAGCGAGGTCGATGTGGCTGGAATGTAATTTTGTGGTGTGCCTTCCTTCCCATTGCCCGCGACGATCGAAATATCCCCCGTCTTTGCGGATACCGACCAAACTACGTAGTTGTTTTCATCCGCAAAGTAGAGGTTGCCCGATCCATCGAATGCGAGGTCTGAGAGATAGCCTGTCTCGGCGCTGTTAGCTGCGCCGCCAGCCCCGCTGAAGCCATAGACACCGCTTCCGGCAATCGTTGAAATAACCGCGGACGGCGGTTCCGTGATGGTGTACGTCGAAGAGACTGTCGAGCTGGGTAGATAGCCCGGAGCTACCGCCGTGGCATTGATGGTAACCGAGCCGGTGACATTGATTGGAGCGTTGTAGCTTATGAAGGCTGGATTCGTAAACGAATTACTCCCCAAAGTGACGTAGATGGAGGCGCCGTGCGTAGCATCGGTGATGGTCACGGTTTGCGGAGTGGCGTAAGTTCCGGCCGGAAGACTGATGATAGGCGCGGCCGTCTTCGCGGTAGGGGCCGGGCCGGGAGCGGTCACCAGGCGGATGCGGCTGGAGTCGTCCGCGACGTAAAGATTGCCTGCGCTGTCAAACGAAATGCCAAATGGGAGACAGATCTCCGCAGTGGGCGCGGGATAGCCATCCTGAATACCAGTCGAGCAAAAAGGCACACCTCCGGCAACGGTATTGATCACTCCATTGCTCGCGGTGACCTTGCGGATAGCCCCGTTAAAGCTATCGGCAATATAAAGGTTGTTGGCGGAATCCAGCGCTACATCATAGGGCATGGATAATTTGGCGCTGGTTGCCTGCCCGCCGTCTCCGCTGTACCCTTCCGTGCGGTTTCCCGCAACGGTTGTAATGATGCCGGAGCTGGCGGTAACTTTGCGGATAACATTGGCAGTCAAATCAGCGATATAGATGTTGCCGTGGCCATCCACCGCAATGCCTTCCGGGTTTTGAAAAGTAGCGTTGATCGCCAATCCGCCATCTCCGCAAGTGGTCTGATATTGGCACCAGCTTCCAGTTCCAGCAACAGTGGAAATATACCCAGTGCTTGCGGCGACCTTGCGGATTCGCTGGCCGCCATCATCGGCGATATAGAGGTTTCCGGCCGCATCGAGAGCAATTCCATGCGGAGAGGAAAGCCATGCGCTGGTAGCTGGTCCGCCATCGCCGTAGCCGCCGCCGCCATACTTGCCAGGACCGACGCCAGCGACGGTGGTAATGATGCCCGACTTCAGATTGATCTTCCGGATGGAGCCATTTCCTTCATCCGCGACAAGGAGATTGCCGGCGCCATCAAACACCAGGCCGGTTGGGTAGTAGAGTTGCGCGCTGGTTGCCGGCCCGTTATCGCCGCTCCATCCGCCGATTCCGGTGCCGGCAATGGTGGTAATGATGCCGGTCCCCGCGGCGACCTTGCGTATCCGGTTATTTTCAGAATCGGCGATATACACGTTGCCTGCACTGTCCGGAATCGCTTTGAAGGGCTGATTAATATCCGCGGAGATCGCCAGCCCGCCATCGCCTGAGTATCCAGAGATGCCATTGCCGGCAATTGTGTAAACAAACGAGGCTGCGGCCGTGGAACCTTGCACCGCCTGGCTGAGCGTCCCCGACTTGCTGCCGGTGAAGTTCGTGTCGCCGCCATAGGCCGCCGTGATTGAGTCCGAGCCCTCCGGCAGTACCGAAGTTGTGAGCGTGGCCACGCCGCTGCTCAGCGAGACAGTGGCGCTTTCCTTCCCAAAGCTGAATATCACCGAGCCGGTAGCCGTGCCGCCCAATTGGCCCGATACGGTAGCCGTGAAGGTTACGGCTTGTCCGAAGGTGGAGGGATTCTGCGACGACTTCAAGGCTGTCTTCGTGGTTGCCTTACTGATCTTCTGGCTGACCGCCGAGGATGTGCTGCCCGATAAGCTCAAGTCGCCTGGATAGACGGCGGTGACCGAATAGCTTCCCACCGGCGTATCCGTGGATGTTAATTGCGCCGAGCCGTCGCTCAGTGACTGCGAGCCAATCAGAGTCTTTCCGCTCATGAACCAGACAACTTCTCCGTTCGGCGGCTCTGGAGAGACGGTCGCGGTCAGCGTGATCGGCCCGCCGTATGTGGAGGTGCTCGACGCGGACTGGAGCGCCGTGGTGGTCGCCGTCAATGCGGCGCTTTTGAAGATGAATCCATGCAATACGGAAGTGTCATCCGCGTATGTTCCGGCAATCACTCCCGAGGCGTTGATGGACAGCCCACCGGTGCCTTGCTCGGCAGCCGTGCCGGCGTTCGTGGCGTCATACGCGGTAATCTTCCCATTGGCCAGGCGCAGGTAGCTGTGGCCGACGTTATCGCCATCCGTGTAGAGGCCGATGGTCTCGCCCGATGCGTTGACGCCATTGAGAATGAAATTGCCAAAGCCGGCCGTTCCGCTGGGATTGGCACCGTTTCCGTTCAAAAGGCCCGAGCCGTCGTCTCTCACCACTCCGACTTGGGCAAATGCGTTCTTGAGTTTGAACAGAGGGCTATTGGACCGCTTGGCGGATACTCCCAGGCTCTTGCCGATCCGATTGAGTTCCCGGTTGAGCCGGGTCTCCGTATTCTTGGTCGATTGCTGAGCCGAATTTGCGCCGGGAACGTCGTAGGTCTTGATCGTGCCTTTGGCCGGCAGCACAAAGCCATGCACCCCATTGTTGCCGTCCGTGTAGGAGCCGAAGATATCTCCGGCGGCATCGAAGGCATCCGGATAGGTTCCCTGGTAGGTGGCCGTGCCCGCGCCCGGAGCGTCGATGGTGGCGAAATCGCCCGTGGAAGCGTAGCGCACAAAGCCGTGAATCACGTTGTTCGCATCGACGTAGACGCCGGTCACATCCCCGGCCGCGTCAATGCCACTGATAGCGGTTCCCTGACTTGCGCCGGTGCCCGCGCCCGGAGCGTCGATGGTGGTGATGCCGGCGCTGGCGCTGGACGAACGAATAAATCCATGCGCCACGCTGTTGGCGTCGAGATAGGCGCCGGCAACCAGCCCTGACGCATTGAGGGTCACGAAGTAGATTCCCTGGTTGCTCTTGCTCGAAGAGCCGGTGATCGCAGCCGCATTGAATGGGGTGATTGTGCCGCTGGCCGAGCGCACAAAGCCATGCGTGATATTTCGGGAGTCGATGTAGATTCCGGCAATCTCTCCCGCTCCGTTGATGGTGATGGGGATGGTTCCCTGATCATTCGCCGTGCCGGCTGCGGGTAAGCTGCCCGAGGCCGTGACGTTAAATAGAGTAATCTTGCCGCTGGTTGCGGAGCGCACAAAGCCATGATTCACACCGTTCGTGTCGTGGAATAACCCCACAAGATCTCCCGCCGTATCGAAGCCAATGGGGACGGTAAGAATGTTGTATCCGGTGGACCCTGAAGCGACGAAGGTGGAGACGGTGCCACCGGCGGAGCGCACGAAGGCGTGCTGATACTTGCTTGAATCAATATAGATACCCGCCACATCTCCCGCCGCATCAATGGCGGTGGCGGCGGTTCCCTGAAGTGCTCCCGTGCCCGCGCCGGAAACGTCAATGGTGGTAAAGAGACTTGATCCCTGAGCCTGGAGAGGCGTGGAAGAAATCACCAAGAGGCAGAGGAGCAGGGTTGCGAATAACCCGCTCAGGTTGATGTGAGAATCTTCATGCAGGCTAGAAAACAGCGGCAGGGATTTCAAGCTTGATCTTCCTTTCAAAGGGGATGCGCTGTAAGACTACTTTACGAGGATACTCAAAGTCAATGCGTCGAAGGGCGTATTCATTGCGGGAAATCAGAAGAGAGAAGGATTGGTCCAGCCTTCCCACAATTGCCCGCGCGGATGGCTCCCTCGTCGCGCGGACCTGTAAAATCTCCTCAGTGATCCGGTGGAAGCCATGACCTATTACGACCAAGTCTCTGAAGCGGCCGTCTTCCTGCAAAGCAAGCTGGGCCAGTTGCGCCCGCGCATCGCCATCGTTCTCGGCTCCGGGCTGGGCGCGGTGGCGGAGGCCGTCGATGAGCCGGTCACCGTCTCCTACGGCGCGATTCCCCACTTTCCCCCATCCACCGTCGAGGGCCACTCGGGCCGGATCGTCGCCGGGCTGCTCGGAGGAGTTCCGGTTGTGGTGATGCAAGGCCGGGTTCACTACTACGAGGGTTACACGCCCGCCCAAGTCACCTTTCCGCTGCGCGTGCTGGGCGCGCTGGACATTCAATCCGTGATTCTGACCAACGCCGCCGGAGGTATTGCCGAGGGCCTGCGCGTCGGCCAGTTAGTCGCCATCACCGACCACATCAACCTAATGGGCTGGAACCCGCTGGTTGGTCCGAATGAGCCGCGCTTCGCTGCCCGCCCCGGCGCGGGCCTGCGCTTTACCGACATGACCGAGGCCTACTCCCGCCGGCTGCGCGCTCTAGCGAGGGAAGCAGCCGAGGCCGAGGGCTTTGCGCTCGACGAAGGCGTTTATCTGGCGGTCAGCGGACCCAGCTTCGAGACTCCAGCCGAGATTCGCGCCTTCCGCGCGATGGGCGCGACGCTGGTGGGCATGTCCACCGTGCCGGAGAACATCGTGGCGCGCCACATGGGCATGGAAGTGCTGGGGCTGAGCTGCGTCACCAATCTGGCCGCCGGGCTGGGCGCTGCGGCCTTGAGCCACGAAGAGGTCTTCCGCGCCGGCCGCATGGTCGAGCAGCAACTCACCCGGCTGCTCCAGCGGCTTGTGCCCCGAATCGCTACGGCTGCGCAAAGCGCCCCTGTGGAAAACGGCCGATTGTAGCGTTTTGTGGCAGCAAAATTCTGCCGCGCTTCCCAGATTGGTTGATTCTAATCAGTGTGGTTCACTTCCGGTTTCTTCACCAAAGTTTCACAGAAGGACTATAAAGCCGCGCCTGAAACGCCGATAACATCGGGATGATGAACTCCAAATCCATCAAGCGAATCCAACAATTGGCGTCAAAATGGCTACGGCAGAGCGTCTCGCCCCGTCGTCTGGCGTTGACGCTGGCGCTGGGCGCGGCTGTCGGCTGCATCCCGGTGGTGGGAATTCCGACACTGATCTGCGCCGCCCTGGCCGTGGCGCTCAGGTTGAATCTGCCGGCCATGCAAGCGGCCAATTACGCGGTGATGCCGTTGCAATTTCTGCTGATCGTGCCTTTTGTCCGCCTGGGCGGGCGGATCTTCGGCTCGGGCCGCGCCGCCGAGGCTGGATCATTGCTGCACGCGCCCTCGCTAGCGCTGATCGCACGGATGGGTGGGCTGGCCGGACTGGCTGGACAAGCGCTGCTGGCCTGGCTGCTGATCGCTGTTCCGGCGGTGCTGCTGCTGACCGTCCTGCTGACTGCCCTGCTGCGCCGGGTTCCCGCCTTGGCCGCAACTGAAAACTGAGAACTGTGAACTGATTCACTTCCCCGCAAACGGATCCCGCACCGGTCTGGCGCTCTCCATCCATGCGGTATAAATCATGTCGCGCAGCATACTGGCGCCGGCCGCCAGCCGCTCGGCGGTAAAGGCGCGCGACTCCGGCGACCCCGCGCGCACAAAGCCGCCTGCCTTCTCCAGTTGATAGACCTTCTCCACATACGTCTGCGAGTGGCGCAGGTAGGCCACATAGGCGTCGAAGATGTCGCCGGTGAGCGCCTTGGCCGGGGTCATCGCGGCCCGCACCTCCGGCTCGCGCAGATTGGCGTCCACAAACGGCCCCTCGAACTGCCAATGAATCTCGTGGCCGGTGGTGTAGCCGTTGGGGTTCGGCCCCACCCAGCCGTTGTATTGGACGCTGGTGTGCAGCGGCTGTGAGCCGTCGCCCACGTAATGGCCTAGCCACCCGGCATAGAAGAGAATCGCCTGCTCCACCAGGCGGGTTTCTTCATGGTGGGCGGCCAGTATGCGATACTCGCGCAACGCGGCCTTCAAGCGCTCCCAGACCTCGGTGGCCTCCCACGGTTGCAGGCCGATCTTCTCCGGCCTCTGGCCTGCCGCAAAGACCCGCGCCTCGAAGTCCAGACGCCGATGCGGCAGAGGCCCGAACACGTCGGCCTGCTCCAGGTTGATGAAGTGCTCCGGCGCCTGCGCAGCTACCAGCTCCGGCTCGGCGGGCGAGCGCCAGCGGTCCGGCTCTGGACCCAGGTACTCGATCTCCGCGATGGCCTCCGGCGAGCGCAGAAAGGCAGGCACATCCGTCGGCAGCGAACTGGCCGCCAGCCGATTCACTAGCCGATGGCCGCTATTGCCCCAGGCGAGGGCTTCGGGAGGCTGCGTCATCAGACAGGCCAGCACGGTCGCGGTGAGGACCGATGAAACCAGACGCGAGTACGAAGAAAGAGTCAGCATGATGCCAGTATAGGTCCGCCCGCAAAAATAACAGTAATAACACCTGTGAAGTCATGGGTGCCCCACCCTCGCCGCGCCTTTGTTTTTGCGGCTAGGGTGGGACCTCCACGTCAGTTTTCATCGCTAAAGATCGCTTCAATGGTGGATTCAAACAGCCGCGCCAAGCGAAAGGCCAGCGGCAGGCTGGGATCGAATTTGCCCGTCTCGATAGCGTTGACCGACTGGCGCGAGACCTCCAACCGCTCGGCCAGATCGGCCTGCGACCAGTCGCGCTCGGCTCGCAATACCTTCAGCCGATTTTTCATCTGTACCTCGCAAGGAGGAATGGGAGCGAGATGCCCATAAAGATCCAGAAGATGACAGCATCCAGGATCGGGTTCAGGTGCCGAAAGTGAACAAAGCTCTCCAGAAAGCCCCAGATGTTAGTAACTGCCAGGGTTCCACCAATGCCCCAGAGCATGGCCTGGACCCCGATCGAGCGCTGGAACTCATCCTTCTCTTCGGCCAGGTAAAGGCCGAAGAGAGCCAGTAATCCAGTGAGCGGAATCGCCGGAAGAACAGCGAGCAGGTAGGCCAATACGCCAGTCGGATGGAAGCGGAGAAAGACCGAAATGCTAAGGGCGAGAGAGAGTGCGTACAGCAGCATCGTGATGAGATTGCGACGCATGAAGCGTTTCGCGGCGGGATTGTTGGTTTTGCAGTCCATGATGAGTCTCCTTTTCCTTCAGACAACAGATTGTTCAAGATCGATGTGCGATCAGCCCCGTTCAGAGCGCGCCACAAGCAATCGATTCATCATCTGTACCTCCACTTGAGCAAGAGCCTTGCGATGCCCATGAAGTACGTGAACAGAATGAACACCCAAATGGGATTCAAATGGCGAACTCCGATGCAATACTCCAAAGCGCCCCAGAATGCGGCAACGCCCATTGTCGCTCCAATCCCCCAGAGCATCGATTGGGTGATCACAGCGCGCTCGAACTCATCTTTCTCCTCAGCCAGGTACAAACCGAAGATCACAATCATTCCGATGCACAAGAACGCCAGGATTGTGGCGAACAAGTAAGCCAGCAGGCCGATCGGCTGGATGTACAGGTAACCGAATACCCAATAGCACAGAGCTAAAAACGTGGTGAGCAGTGGCATGAGGATGAAGAGTGTGCGGTCATCCATGCGGTTTCTGGCGGGATTGTTGATTTTACGTTCCATGAACAGTCTCCTTTACCTAAAGACAACTATACTTTACATATCACGTCAAGAAATGTCAAGTGTCATAGACAATTATTTTTGATTGGGTACTCCAGTTTTCGCATTTGAAACTCGGGATTCATCTTCCCCAACTGCTCAATCAACCCGGAATGCACTAAACTCAACCCATGGGCTTTCAGGATTTTATCGGCAATCAAGCGACGGTTACGCATCTGCGCGAGAGCATTCGCGCCGAACGTTTCCCACAGTCGCTGATTCTGGCCGGACCGCGCGGGGCGGGCAAGTACACGCTGGCGCTGATGCTGGCTCAGGCCGTCAACTGCCTCCATCCCACAGAGTCGGACGGCCTGCCCGACTTCTGCGGCCACTGCGCCAACTGCACACGTATCGCGCTCTCGGCAAATTTGGAGGCCCTGGTCGCCGAGGCCGTCGAAGCCCGCGAGCAGTTGCGCGACACCGACAAGCGCGAGACTCGCATCCTGATTCAGACGCATCCAGACGTGCTCGTCATTCCCCCCGATCCGCCGCAACTGCTCATCAAGCTGGGCCAGGTGCGGCAGGCGATTCACGTCGCCTATTACCGCCCGCCGGTGGAGTCGCGCCGCACCTTTACGATTTTCACCTCCTCGGCCTTCATGAAGGAGGCGGCGAACAGCCTGCTGAAAGTTCTGGAAGAGCCGCCCACGCACACCTCGCTGATTTTGCTCACAGAGAACCCGCAGGAGTTGCTGCCCACCATCCGCTCCCGCGCCGTGGTGCATCGCCTGGGCGCGATTCCTATTGCCGACCTGGAGGCCCTGCTGCTGAAGCGCCGCCCGCTGCTGAAGCAGGCCGACCGCGCCCTGACCGCGCGCTTGGCCGAGGGCGCCGTGGGCCGCGCGCTGACGATGGACCTCGACGTATACCTCGCCAGCCGCCAGGACGCGCTCGTTCTGCTGCGCACCGCGCTGCGTGAGCCGGATTATTCCACGCTCTTCCACGCCACGGAGAGCTACCGCGCAGGAGCCGATGGTCAGGAGAAGACCATCAACCTGCTGCGCGCGCTGGGTAGCCTCATCGAAGACCTGATGCTCGTCGTGGCCGGAACGCCGCGGCTGATCCGCAACCTGGACATCGAAGCCGAGTTGGCCCGCCTTGCCCAGGGTCTCAGCCTTGATTGGATCGATTCCGCCGCCCGCGCACTGGCGCAGGTCGAGTCCGGAATGCGGCGCAACTTGCTCCGCTCGCTCTCGCTGGACGCGATGGCTGTTACTCTGGAGAGAAGCTAGCCTTCCCCTCAACAACAAGGAGTATTGATGAACACAGAGCCCACTCCATCCCGCGCCGAAAAGCAATCCGCCACGCTGGCCCAGGCGCGCGCGCGCACCCGGCCGCTTTCCTCCGCGCCTATCCGCTTGACAGCCCACGAGCCGGAGTCGGACGTCTCCCAGCACCAGGCCGAACTCTTCTACCTGCAAAAGCAGATTCAGGCGCAGACGCCCATGGTCGTCGTCCTGGAAGACGGCGAGCAGGTTGAAGGCTGCATCGAGTGGTACGACCGCCACGCCCTCAAGCTGCGCGGACGCCAGAAGACGCTGGTCTATAAATCAGCCATCAAGTATATGTACAAGGTGGGCGATGGAGGAAAGTAGGCCCTTGGCTGCCCACTATCGGTTGCGGCGGTAAAGCGACCACCATCGAGAGTTTGCGACAAAGATGAAGTGTTGTGCAAGGTAGGGACGGTATGCCTCTTGCAGGGTAGCATCGCTGTCCTGCAAGCAATTTGGATAATGGGGCACCATGATCAGGTCCGCGTTGCCGAATACCTGGCTCGCCTCCAGCAGGTGAGTCTTGGGGACATTATCGCCGACTGCAAGCCAAGTGCTGCCTCCCAATGCCGGCTTGCGGCGGAGTATATACGAAAATGGATTGTGATAGGCAAGGGTAAGAACCGATTCCTGCGGCGTGGACGACTGCTCCAGCAACGCCAGTCCATCGTTCACAACGGACACATAGAAGCGTCCATTGTCGCCTTTCATCGATCCATCGGGATCAAACAAATCCTCATAAAACTTCAGGCGTTCCATGCCGCGACCGCTGATGCTGACGCCCGTCGATCTGACAGAGGGCAACTGATAGCGCAGCAGTGTCGCCATGCTCCGCGCATCTGCGCTGAACTCGATCAGGATGCCGCTCAGGCTCAGCAAGATAACCGCCGAAATTGCAACCTTCTCATTGGTTTCAGCATAGGACGCCGTGAGCTGTCCGATCAGGATAATCGCCCACAATGTCGCCAACGGGTAAAGGCGCTCCTCGCAATTTGTCATCCTGAGCAGGACGCCGGTCGCAATCACGAAGCCGCCGAGGAGAATGACTCTCACTTCGCGTCTCTGCCAAAGTTCGCCGCGCGATACCAGGATCGCCGCGATGATGGTCAGGATTGCCAGCGTCACCAGCTCCGCGCTTCCCTCAATCTCGGCGACCAAGGCCCGCAAGCTCAGTTGTCCGGTCCGTGTCTGGAAAATGAGGCGCATATCGAAAAAGAACGGAAAAATCGCAGACCGGAGATACACGACGAACATCGCAAGCGTGCCGCCAAGCCCTGCCAGAATGCCCCACGCGCGCGGCATCTCCTCGCGCTTGACCGGTATGGTTGCCAGAAGCAGAAGAAGTGCCGCGCCGAAGAAGTTCAATTTCAGAAATGCCAGCAGGATGAGACCAGCGCCGCTCGATACGCCGCCCCAAAACCGGCTTCGCCCGCTTGCATAGGCGCATTCCACAAGCACAAGGCCGAGCAGCGCATAGCCGTGGCGATTGTAGAGCATGGCGCAACTCAAAACATTTGAAGAAGATCCGAGAGAGGTAGGACAAGTTGCGGTCAAAATCAGCCATGCAGTAACCATCAAGGCCGGAACCTCCGGCATTCGCCGCCGTAACAGAAACCATCCCCATACTCCGGCAGTCAGGCCAAAAGCTGCATTGCTGACTCCGATGGCCTGCGGGCTGCCGCCGGTCAACACCATGCCGGCGGCTGTAAATAGGTACTCCAGCGGACCCAGTATCAGATAAAAATCCCGATAGGGCATCTGGCCATTGAATACTCGCCATCCGCCGTCCAGCAGCATAAACGTATCCACGGCCCAATGGTTGATGGGACCTGCTTCGAACACCGCAAGGCAGATGAGGTAAAGGAGTGCGCCCAAAAACAAGGTCCGCCTGAGCCATCGGGAGTCCTGCTCACTCATACGCAGCCATTCCAACCCCCGGTTAAGCAGGCCGGCATTTTCATCATGCACGGAGGAAACAGTCGGCATTGGCTCACCTTGCGCGGATCATACGTCCTTTTATATCACGTTGCAGAATCAGGCTCCCTGTTCCTTGCTTTTAACAGCCTGTCCCGGATCGCCGCGCCAATCCCCTCGGCGGGCGGCACGGGGCAGAGAATCACCGTGCATTCGGCGTCGTCCAGCGTATGCAACCCGGCGTAAAGCCGATGCGCCAACTCATCCGGCACCGCCCAGCGCCCCCACGCAAAGACCGCCGAGGCCTCCTTCGGCGCGGCCACTTCGGCGGGAAGCATCACGCCAACCTGCTCTTCGGGAAGGTCCAGCACCAGTCCAGCCAGCCTTGCGGCCAGCTCGGCCAACGCGCCCTCCAGCAGCACCAGCCGCGCCTGAGGCGCATAGTGGCGCAATCCGACCCCCGGCGAAGGCAGCGCCTGACGCGGCTTGGCCAGCAGAGCTCCGTCGTCGTGGTAAAACTCGACCGCCCCAGCCACATCCTGAATTTGTTTGCGAGTCACTGCTCCGGGCCGGTAGATCAGCATCGGCGTCTGGCAGGGATCGAGGACCGTGGACTCGACGCCATGCTCGGTCGGCCCGGCATCGACCACGGCGTTGATGCGCCCATCGAGATCGGCCAGCACATGCGCGGCGGTCGTCGGGCTGATGTGGCTGAAAAGATTGGCGCTGGGCGCAGCCACCGGAACGCCGGCGCGGCGAATCAGTGCGAGCGCTACAGGATGCGCCGGCATCCGCACGCCCACCAGAGGCCGCCCGGCCGTCACCGCATCGGGCACGGCGCCGGTGCGCGGCAGCAGCAGCGTCAACGGACCCGGCCAGTACGCCTTCATCAGTTTGCGCGCCGCCTCCGGAACCCGCTCCACCAGCCCTTCCAGCATCGCCTCATTGGCCACATGCACGATGATTGGATCCCAGGACGGTCGCTGCTTGGCAGCAAAGATACTCTCCACCGCCGCCGAGTCCAGTGCGTTTGCCCCCAAGCCGTAAACCGTCTCGGTCGGCAGCGCCACCAACCCGCCCGTTCGCAGAATGGCGGCGGCACGCTCTAGCGCCTCCTTAGTTTCCGCCGTCTCCAGTTGTACGGGATCGACCACCAATCGCAGAGTCTTCATCTCTTCTATTGTCGCCTGTTGCAGGCAATCACCGCGACTTGGCTTTGAAAGTGTGCAATTTCAGAGATTGCGGTCACACTCTGGAGTCCATCCGGGCGCGCAAGACGGCGGCGTAGTTTGGCGGCAGGTGCTTCTTTTGCATCTGGCTGTCGCAGACCACGTGGACGGTTTCGCCTTCGGCCAGCAGCGTAGGCCCTTCGCCCTCGGCAGCCTTGCGGAGAATGCGATAGGCGAATTTGAGAATCGAGCCGCGCAGCAGGGCGGGCCGGCATTCGATCAGGATTTGGTCGTCATAGCGGGCCGAGGCACGATAGCGGCAGGTGGCTTCGATGACTGGCAGAATACAGCCGTGTTCTTGTTCCAGTTGGCGGTAAGAGAAGCCGAGGGCGCGAAGCAGTTCGACGCGTCCGACTTCGAACCAGACCAGGTAGTTGGCATAGTAGACGACGCCCATCTGGTCGGTCTCTGCGTAGCGGACTCGGAGTTCGGTGGTTACTGGCATAAAAGGGTCTCTCCGTCAAGGTTAATCTGTACCAAGTTTTCCACGTGGAACGCGATTTCTTCTGTTATTTTACGGGTTTCTTCGGGTTTTGTCGGAAAAATTGCAGCGAATCCGGCCAGAGGCTAGTACCGTGACCGCATGAATTTGTAATCGCCAGATTGTAGCGCCGACCGGGAGGTCAGCGCTACATTCCTTGGGCAGACGCATCTAAAATCTCCCGTTCGGGGCAGCTCACGCAGGGGAAGAAAAGACGAAATTCGGGGGAGAAAAAGCTGCTTTCTTTATACGAAAATTTCACATTGCGGGATGAAAGTTGCGTATTCGCGCACATTGGCAATTTTCTCTAAAACCGAGTTATGTGCTGGAATGACGGGGCGATTCAAGCATTTTTGCCGTCGAATTCCGGCTGCGGCGATGAATTAATCTGCACGGTTTGAAAATATTGGAGGGGGGGGTGGGGGTAAAGCAGGGAATAGGGAATAGGGAAAAGGGAATAAGTACCCCGCTACGCTTGGCATTTGGTTGGGCATTTTGTTCACCTGATTGAATTGTGCGCCTTTTGAGTGGAATGATCGGCAATAGCCAAGAAATAAGATGCGTTTGCCCTGGCTACATTCCGGCTTCGGTTGTACATTGCTGCCTGGATGAGAGATAGTGGACCTGACAGATTTTTGAATTTGCCAGCCGCTGCTGCGTATGCGCTAGCGCTGGGCTGAGAAAGTTCTTGAGGGTTCTTCCATGAATTGCAGGCAAATTGCCGTACTGCTCTGTCTTCTGGTTTCCGGGGTTGTTCCGGCGCTGACGCAGCAAACCCGTTCTCCTTTCAACGATCCGGCCCTGACGGCGGAGAAGCGGATCGACAATCTGCTCTCGCTGATGACGGTGGAAGAGAAGATCAACTGCCTGGGCACGAATACCGGCGTGGCGCGGCTGGGCGTGCCGAATATAGGCAGTTCCGAGGGGATTCACGGCGTGGTGCAGCGGGACAAACGAGGCACGCGGCTGCCGGTGACGACGACGCAGTTTCCGCAGCCGCCGGGGATGGGCGAGTCGTGGGATCCGGAACTGGTGCGGCAGGCGGGCGGCGTCGAGGGCTACGAGGCCCGCTTCATCACCCAGACGGCCAAGTACGACCGGCAGCTTCTGATGCTCTGGGGTCCGCAGTCGGATTTGGCGCGCGATCCGCGCTGGGGGCGCAGTGAAGAGGTTTACGGCGAAGACCCGTTCTTCAACGGAACGATGGCCGTCGCCTTTATCAAGGGCTTGCAGGGAGACGACCCCAAGTATTGGCAATCGGCGGCGCTGCTGAAGCATTTTTTGGCCAACAGCAACGAGAATCACCGCGACTCCTCCTCCTCCGACTTTGACCAGCGGCTCTTCTGGGAGTATTACTCGGTTCCCTTCCGCATGGGCTTCACCGAGGGCGGCGCGAAGGCGGTGATGGCTTCCTATAACGCCTGGAATGGCACCACGATGGCCGTGAATCCGATACTGAAGAGCATTCTGCGCGACCAATGG
>Ga0224559_1000643_pt1 | contig 22036 bp, 15 predicted proteins | sample 714S33034metaG_FD_180676 | JGI IMG/M metagenome (GOLD analysis project Ga0224559, IMG submission 180676) | Peat soil microbial communities from Stordalen Mire, Sweden - 717 S3 30-34 | ecosystem: Environmental > Terrestrial > Soil > Wetlands > Peat | place: Sweden: Norrbotten County, Stordalen... | reverse complement strand
TCCTTTATGGTTGGATAACTGCAGAAACCGTGTTAAAACTAGCTAAAACTCATGAAAAGACAGATTATGGCACTTATCTTACTGGTTTGATTACCAATGATGAACCTAGATAATATTATTTAATCTAAGAGGAGATTATATGGGAAAATTTAAATTTGTCAAAACATTTATTGATGGAGTTTACATCATAGAACCAACAGTTTTTGGAGATGAACGTGGTTATTTCATGGAAACATATCATGCTAATGAATTCAAAGAAGCAGGCCTTGATATGACATTTGTTCAAGATAATCATTCTAAATCTCGAAAAGGAGTTCTCAGAGGGCTTCATTTTCAATACACTGAACCACAGGGTAAACTAGTACGTGTTATTAAAGGCAAAGTATTTGATGTGGCAGTTGATTTAAGAAGGGGCTCACCCACTTATGGAAAGTGGAAAGGAGTTATACTTTCAGAAGAGAACAAAAAACAGTTTTATGTGCCCGAAGGATTTGCACATGGATTTTTGGTACTGTCTGATGAAGCTGAATTCATATATAAATGCACTAACTTTTACAATGCAGAAGATGAAGACGGAATCCTATGGAATGATCCTGATATAGGTATTGAATGGCCAGTTGATGATATTGAAGAAGTTATTTTGTCTGAAAAAGATAAACAGTTAAAAACAACAAAAGAAACTAAAGTAGAATTCTAATTGTGAATTATTAAGAAAGATTCTGAATAAAACGAATCATAGATCATACAACAATATCATATGAAAATAGGCTTATTAGATAGAATGGATAAATAAATATGACTATTCTATAATTTTATAAATTTAGAAAGTAGTATTGTTAGATTATATAAAATCTCTATCATTAACTTATAATAAAACCTTTAGCAATATAGTCTTTAATGATAAGAAAAACAAATTAATGGAAGAACTTAAAAACTATATTAATAATAAAATAATTGAATGGTGAAGAAAATGGTTAATCCTAAGGTTAGTATAGGTATTCCATCGTATAATCATGAAAAATATATTTCTGAAACGATTGAAAGTATTCTAAATCAGACTTTTCAGGATTTTGAGATTATTATTACAGATGATGGTTCTTCGGATAATAGTTTAGATGTTATTAAAAGTATTTCTGATCCTAGGATCAAACTTTTTGTTTTTGATGAAAATCAGGGTGCTTGTAAAGCTGTTAATAATTGTATTAAGAATTCTAGAGGAGAATATTTTGCTTACGTAAGTTCTGATGATGTTTGGGACAAGGATAAACTAGAGAAGCAAGTCAAATTTTTGGACGAAAATCCACATTTCCCTGCTGTTTTTACTAAAGTTAATATCATTGATGAAGATGGAAAGGAGTTTATAGATAAAAATCATTTTTATTTCTCTGTTTTTGAGCAGAAAAATCGTTCTAGAAGTAGATGGTTGAATCATTTCTTTTTCAAGGGAAACTGTATTTGTCATCCTAGTATCTTGATAAGGAAGAAAGTTTATGATGAGATAGGGTATTATAATGAGCTTATGGCTAACCTTCCAGATTTTGATATGTGGGTAAGATTGAGTTTGATGTATGATTTTCATATTATTGATGAAAAACTAACAAAATTCAGAGTTAGAAAAGATGAAAAAAATGCTAGTGGAGACAAAATTACAACTCATATAAGGGTCAGATTTGAAAGATTACATATTTTAGATCATTATTTGGACATAGATGATGAAGTGTTTTTTTTAAAAATTTTTCCGGATGCAGAACAATTTGGCAAATTGAAACCTCATATGATCCCATATTTTTTAGCAAGACTTGCATTTGAAACTAAATATGATTTTATGCAGTTATGGGCGTTGAATATTTTGTTTGATTTCATGCAATCTAATGAAATCATTGAAGAACTTAAAAATGATTATAATTTTTCTTTACCTGATTTCCTCGAGATGTCATCTAAAGGTGATTTTTTTAATATTCAATTACTTCATGACAGCCAAGTTGCATTAATGAGGAGAAATCGTGAACTTGAAGAAAAGAATTCACAGATAGAAAACCTTTTTGAAATTCAATACAACAATAATTATAATAGATCAATTCCTCAACGTTTGTTTTCTAGATTTCCAAGTTTATATATTTTATTTAAATGGAATAAAACAGGTTTAAAAAACACTTTAATTAATATAAAAGGTTATAGGGAAATTAAAAGGAATAAAATGTTAAATATTGGTTATTATTTGAAAAATAATCCTGATATCAGAGCTTCAGGTGCCGATCCCATATTACACTACATCTACCATGGGTTTAAAGAAGGACGAAACCCAAGTCCCAATTTTGACGGAAATTATTACCTAAAAAAATATCCAAAAGTAAAAAATTCAAAAATGAATCCAATCGTGCATTATAGCTTATTTGGAATTAAGGAAGGAAGAAAAGTCAAAAAGTGAGAATCTAAAAATAGAATATCAAATCTTAAAGAATTTAGATTACAATTCAAACTACAATATTTAATGAAATGTCCCAAGATTTTAAATTCCCTAAAAAAACTTTCAGATCTAAAATATTCAGGTTTTTCTTCAGGTTGCAATTCATAAAACCCATGAAAACTATAACATACTAAATACCCAATAGATGGCTTTCCTCTCCTTTATCTGTAAAATTTTGTTTAATTTTTTCATTTTAAACTATTAACCCCATCCATATATCAAATAACTCCACGATTTCCCCAGGACTTTTATTTTTCTTAGGATATTAAGGACTTGTTCCTTGTTTTTAATAGCTACTTTTTTAGCAACTTCAACAAGTTCCAAATAAGCAATTGTATTTCCATATTTCAACTCCTAATATAATTAATAAATTGAGTAAAATCTTAAAAGAGGTATTTGGTTATCAAAAATTTAAAAAAAGATATTGAATAAAAATTTTCTTGAATATTGATATCAGTAGGAATATATTGAAATGTTGATAAATCAGAAAATAAAAGTAAATGAATGCTCAAAGATTAATGAATTAGAACAAATAATCAAACCATATAGGATATCAGATAGTGAAATTGATAAGTCTTTGGAATGATTAATGAAACAAAAAAAAACTGCTATACATTAATTAAATATTTATTTTTTTTTGAATATAAAGACATGATTTTCAAAGTTCTTTAGATCACCAAAATTCCCCAAATTTTGGTAAAACTCTAAATTGAAACCCAAATCTTTTAGCTTAACATATAAGTCTTTATCTACTATCCCCCACTGCCACACATCAAGAATATCTCTCCATATTCGTTCAGGCTGGTAATCTGGATGAATTTCATACATATTTTCGAATAAAGAGATGTAGGTTGGATCATCCTTGTCATGAGGAACATTTTCAAAGTATTCATCATGCCCAAGATCGAAAAGTCTTATAGTATTCTCAGAATTAGTAAATTGTTGATTATATATCACTATACATTTGCATATTGATGAATACTTATCTAATATTTCATCCCAATCTGGTTTGACTTGATGGAGGAGAACGTCGAATAAGAATATTACATCTAAAGCTCCTAATTGTTCTATAACCCTATCTTCACCAAATTTATCATTAATTAAGGTTAAATTTTCATATTCATTAGCTTTACTCACTACTGGATCAGTAATATCAGCATCAACTAAAAATGAAGATTTAATATTATATTTATCAAGGGTATAAAATGTATATCCTCCATTAACCCCCCAGACCCCACCTAAATCGGCAAATGATTGGGCATTAGGAATAATCTTTTGAAATGTAACATCGATTAAATCTAATTTATCAGGAACCAAATTTTTGTATTTTTTTCTTAGTTTATCACTTGCAACTTTGAGTTTTTCCTTTTTTAAATTATTTACTTGGATTTCAAGTTTTTTATTTTCCATCTCCAATTCTTTTACCATACCCGTCCTTCTTATCTGTTTTTTAATAGTATCTTTAATCATAATATTTTATCTCCGTTGTCAGGGCCATCATAATTGTTAACAACTTTGAATCTACTGATAATTAATGTTTTTGTTTGATTGTTGATCTAATTTTTCGTTTATTCTTACAAGTTTTATTACCTAAAACCTTATACGAATAGGTCTTACAATTGTTTAAGATAACTAAGTACTTATATGATAAAGATAAGGTTTTAATTAGGTAATAAGTAGGCATCACCTAGTTTGTTACCTCGATTCCTTTATGATAGGGATTTTGGGATTGATCTCTGATCACGATTAATCCCTGTCTCCTACAAAAAAATATACTATTTTTAATTGTTTTTTTTAATATCAAATAAACAATACAAAATCAAAAGTTTTTCTAAGTTTTAATAATACTCATTAGAAAAATAGTATAGCAAAAAAGATCATATTTACTTGGCTTTTTCAGGTCTGGGTAAGAGCTGAAATCCAAAATTTTAAATTAAAAAATTCTTTTCAAGTATTAAATTTAATAATGATACAGACGACTTTGTATAAACATTAATATCCAGTTTTGAGATCTAAAAGGTCTTACACTATTAAATCCCATAGAAATTTTGGGATTTTTACATTTAAATTTAAGGATATGACTATATAAATAAAAATATAAATGAATTAACGTAATAAGAATATGTATTATAAGATATGATGAATTTCTATATGTTATTGCACTCATAATTTTTCATTTATGTATGGAATAATATCATATCTTTAATTGTGAAAGGCTGAATTCAACGAAAAATTAATTAAAATTTAGTTTCTTATACTTATTATATTTTAAATTGGTAAAAAATGCATAATAATTTGGATAGGGAATGACAAAATTATTATTTTAATTGATTAGTTTATTAAAAAACAGGAAGAGGATAAATATTGAATTTTAATAAAATAAATGCAAAAAAATCATTTTTAAAATATCTTCCATTTGTTATATTTTTTGCAATCATATTTACATGGCATTTTACGTTACACCGCTTGGGTGATGAGATAGCGTTTGCTAAAGTGTATCATAATGAAAATATCTTTAATTATTTATCAGCGCAATATAAAGTTTGGTCTTCAAGGCTTTTAATAGAATTTTTTCTAGTGCCACTTGCAGGGCTACCTAGAATAATCTGGAATTTTTTTGATTCAATTGTTTTTTTATTAATAGCTGTTTTAATCCCCAGAATTCTATTTAATATGGAAAAAATTGATGAAAAAAAATCAGTTATATATAACTCTTTATCATGTATTTTTGTATTAATTTATATTTTTACGACAACAAGTGCTTTAGATTCAGCAGGTTACATCGCTACAACTTTAAATTATACATGGCCCTTATCTTTTGGACTATTACATTTTTATCTATTAAAAAAATACGTATTCCATGAAAATAATACAAATACAAAACAAAAAATAGTTATTTATGCCATAATGATTTTTGCATTAATATTTGCTATTAATCAAGAAATGATGCTTGTAATTGTTTCTGAAGTTTATCTCCTTATTGTTTTATATTGTCTTTATAAAAAAGTAAAAATACCAAAAACAGTACTATTTATGCTTTTCATCATATTTCTAGAATTTTTATTCGCTTATTTATCTCCTGGAAACCATTTAAGATATTATCTTTCAATTTCAATGGTTTTTCCGACTTATTACAAATTAACTTTAGTTAATAAAATAGATTTAGGAATTACTGTATTACTCTATAGGATTGTACTTTTATACAGTTTGACTAGCCTGTTTTTCTTTGGAATCCTGGGACTTTATATTTATTCTATTACAAAGAAAAAATTATCAGTAATAATTAGTTTAATACCCCTAATAATTGTAGTAATTATAGGATTAATGAATTTAATAGGGTATATGCCACTCATTCACTTTATAAATGCAGGGATGACAAAATATGGATTACTGCACTCCAATTCAAAAAAGCACATTTTAATAATTTCCAGCATATATGCAATTATAATACTTTCCGTTATGTATAGTCTAATAAAAATATATAAACACGGAGAAAAGAAGATTAGTTCTGCAATATTTTATTTATTAATATTAGGATTTACTTCACAAATGATGAGAGGTTTTTCACCTTCAGTCTGGGCAAGTGCACAGAGATGGGAAATATATTATTATTTTTGTGTTACATGTGCCACATATATACTAAGTATTGAATTATTTGAAAGCAGATACGATAAAATTAATAACTGGTTGTTGAAACGAAAACTTTGGAAATTTATGCACAAATTGTTTTCATCTGGTAAAAATAATCATGATATAAAGGACGATTAATATGATTAGTGAAATTATAGATACTTTTAATAGTTGTATTACATCAAAATCTATGATTTTACAAAACACCAATTTTTTAAAAATTTTTACTAGAATTTTTAATTTTAAAATATTAAATAAGAATAAAGAAGTGGTATTATACATTATATTTGGAGTTTTAACTACTTTAGTAAACATAATGAGTTATTTGTTTTTTGCTAAAATATGTGGAATTAATATTTTGATCTCAAATATAATGGCATGGTTTTTTTCAATTTTATTTGCTTATGTTACCAATAGAATTTTAGTATTTGAAAGTAAAAACGAAAAAGTATTACATGAATTTGCATTATTTATAACTGGAAGAGGATTATCTGGGATTTTGGACTCTCTTCTTTTCTATATTCTTGTTGTTTCATTGATGTTTAATGATGTCATTTCAAAAATTTTTATCAATATAATTGTTGTTATTATAAACTATGTATTAAGTAAAAAAATTATATTTAAGGAGAGGTAATATGGATTTAATAAGTATTGTCATCCCTTGTCTTAACGAAGAAAAAAACATACCTATATACTTTAAAGAAGTTTCAAAAGTCATTAACGGAGATGCAGAATTATCTAATCTCTCTTTTGAGCTTATTTTTATTGATGATGGATCTGATGACAAAACTTTAGAATTAATTAAAAAATTAAGTAAAGAACATGAACAAATAAAATTCATTTCATTTTCAAGAAATTTTGGAAAAGAAGCTGCTATATATGCAGGATTAAAAAATAGTTCTGGAGATTTTATTATTTTAATGGATGCAGACCTACAGGACCCTCCTCCTCTTTTACCTCAAATGTATTCTTTAATTAAATCCGGTGCATACGATTGTGTTGCCACACGAAGAACATCAAGAAAAGGAGAACCTGTTATCAGATCAGTTCTTACCAGAGCTTTTTATAAAATCATGAATATGATTTCAGAAACAAAAGTTGTAGACGGAGCAAGAGATTTTCGTTTAATGACCCGACAAATGGTAAATTCCATTTTAAAATTGAGTGAATATAATCGTTTTTCCAAAGGAATTTTTTCATGGGTAGGTTTTGAAACAAAATGGTTAGAATACGAAAATATCGAAAGACATGATGGAGAAACTAATTGGTCTTTCTGGAAACTATTAATTTATGCTATTGAAGGTATCACGTCATTTTCTACAACCCCATTATACATATCAACAATTATAGGTATTGTTTTTTCAATTTTGGCCGTGATATTCATGATAATAATAATAATCAGAACTCTACTCTTTGGTGATGCAGTAGTAGGATGGGCTTCAACCATGAGTGTTATACTGTTTTTAGGAGGAATACAGCTTTTTTCAATTGGTATACTTGGACAATACATATCAAAAACTTATCTTGAAACAAAAAACAGACCAATATACATATGCAAAGAAACTAATCTCTGATTAAAAATACATTTAACTTCATCAGTCTAAATTATGGCAATGAAAAATATAAACATATAATTTTTTTTTTATATAAACGAACAAAAAAATAAATAAAATATGTTCAAAATCATGTTTCCAATAGGATCACTGTCATTCACTTGTGAAATATTATAGTTGGTTCAAAGAGAGAATCATTACTTGACATCCATAATGTGAAGGTTCAGGATCACTAAAGTATAAAAAGGGAATGTGAAAAAAAATAATATGCCATAAAACAAAAGATTTAACTAAGTATTTTTTTATTGAATAATAAAATTATATTGACATTCTAACATCATTTAATAGAATAAGGTTAGTAACTATTAAATATCTAATAATGAAAAATTGAAATAAACAGTTTATTAAATAGATGTGAAAAAATGAAGCGTTTTTGGACAGGAATCATTAAACCCCTTGTTGAAGGGATAAAACCCACCACGATGGTTGAAATAGGTGTTGATAAGGGTAAAAACACCAGAAATATTTTAGAATATTGTTTAGAGAATGAATGTGAATTAATTTCAATAGATCCTTTCCCTGACAAATCTGTTAATGAATTAGAATATGAATTTGAAAATCAATTTAGTCTAATAAGAGATTTAAGTTTAAATGTTCTATCTGACATTGAAAATGCCCAAATATATTTCATTGACGGCGATCATAATTGGTATACTATTTACAATGAACTAATGGTAATCCAAGATAAAGCTAAAGAATATTTTCCATTAGTATTTTTACACGATGTGGAATGGCCATATGCCCTAAGAGATTTATATTATAACCCTGATGATATTCCTCCAGAATATACTAATCAATATGCCCAAAAAGGTATTGATCTATTTTCCAATCAATTAATGGAAAAATTTGGATTTAATAATGAATTTTATAATGCATTAGAAAGTGGTAATGAAAAAAATGGAGTCTTAACTGCTGTAGAAGACTTTTTAAAATGTACTAATTTTGATTTGAAGTTTTTTAAAATACCCGGATTTCATGGATTGGGAATAATCTATGATCAGAAAACATATGTAGAAAATAACAATTTCAAAAGAAGTATTGATGATCTAATGGCCAGTGTGGAATATATTAACGATTATATGCGTAAGTTAAGCTATGCCAATTACGATTTATTAAATAAATTCTCTTTATTAGAAGGAGAGATCTTAACACAAGAAGAAAAAAATCATGAATTACTTAATAAAATTAAAATTTTATCTGATAATGAAAAATTATTAAATCAAAATATCAATAATTTGGATGATATGTTATTGAAGAAGAATGAAGAAATTGGAAATTTGTTATTGAAGAAGAATGAAGAAATTGGAAATTTGTTATTGAAGAAAAATGAAGAAATTGGAAATTTGTTATTAAAGAAAAATGAAGAAATTGCGATTTTAGACTCGAAGCTATTAAAAGAACACCAAAAATTTGTAGATTTAGAATTAAATATTAAAACATTATCCAGTTCTAGAAAGGAGGATATTTATAAAAATTTCAAAATCTTATTTTCAAAATACTTATCCAGCAAACAAATTCCAAAGAAGGCTAAATTAGCAAGATTAAGCAATATTCCATATTTATTTATTCTTTTAAAATCTAAAGGAAATTTGAAAAAAGTTTGGGTTAATATTAAAGGATACCAAGCTATAAAAAGTTTAGGATTATTTGATGAAGCTTATTATTTAAATAATTATAAAAATGTTTTAATTTCAGGAATGAATCCTTTAATCCACTATATATATTATGGATATAAAGAAAATAAATCTCCAAGCGCCATTTTTGATGATAAATACTATTTAAATAGGTACAATGATGTTAAAACTTCTGGAATTAATCCTCTTGTACATTATAGTATATATGGTATAAATGAAAAAAGAAAAATAATTGCCATAGATGAAAGAGACCAAAAGAAAATTAATTTGGAGCAAGACAGAGGATCAAATAAAAATGAAATAAAAGACGAAAAAGATCGAATAGTTAATAAAAATGCTTCGATAATTGAGTTATATCCTTTTCAAAATGATGATCCTTTGGTATCTATTATTATTCTTAATAGGAATGGTTTAGAACATTTAAAACGTTTGTTTAAGAATTTTAAAAAAAACATTGCATATCCTGCTTATGAAATCATAGTTGTAGATAATGGTTCCACTGATGAATCAATAAGTTATTTAAATGCACTTCAGAGTAATTTACCAATTAAAATAGTTAAAAATAATAAAAATAAATCTTTTTCAGAAGCTAATAATGCAGCAGTTGATATTAGTAATGGTGAATATATATTACTTTTAAATAATGATATTGAGCCTACTTTCGGGTGGCTCAATGAAATGATGCAAACCGCACTTAGATATAATAATGTCGGTGCAGTCGGAGCAAAACTTGTTTATCCTTATAATTTTAATTCCATTTATAATAAAAACAACTCTTTTAAAATTCAACATGCAGGAATCGCTTATAAATTAGAATCTAATAATGAAATTAACCCATTTCACTTATGTAAGGGTTTAGAAGCATTTGATGAATATAGTAATATTGAACAATTAAGAGCAGGAGTCACTGGGGCAGTTTTGCTTGTAAAAAAAGAAATATACAAAGAAGTAGGCGGTTTAGATGAAGATTATTATTATGGTTATGAAGACGTTGATTTCAGTTTAAAACTTTTAGAACGCGGATATTTAAATATTTACTGCCCTAAAGCATTATTATTTCACTATGAGCTTGGAACTCAAGAAACTAAAGAATACAGTTTTTTATTTAATAAATTTAAAAATAACGAAACAGTTTTATTTAACAAGTGGTTTAATTGGCTAAATAAAAGAATTGAGGATAATATGATCTTTCCGAAAGAATATTTTAAATGAATTTTATGATATTTGATCATTTAGATACTAAAGCTAAAGATCAGTTAATATCTCTATTACATTAGAATTTTGAATAATATTTTGAATTATATCGATTCATATATATTTTATTACAATTCTAATGGAAAATATAAATAGAATAATTTCTTGATTAATTTAAAAGTTAATATAGTTAGTATATGAACTATATATTATATTAAGGTGGTAAAATGAACCTATTTACTCAATTAGAAAAGATAATTGAATTAATCCCTTTAGATTTTGGAGGAGGAAGTCCTTTAAGTAAAACTTATCTAATGGCTTATTTAATTTTAAAAAATAATCTAAAAACTTTTGTAGAAATTGGAGTTTATAGAGGAATGAGTTTATTTCCCGTTACATATGCTATTAAACAGAATAATGGCATGTCTTATGGAGTAGATCCTTATAATATAGATGATGCAAAAGAGTTTGATGTTGATGAAGACTTAAAAAAGCAAATCGACGAGTTTTTTGATGAATTAGATTTTGAAAACATTTATCAAAATGTTATTAAATTAAAATCAGAGTTTGGCTTTGAAAAGCATCTGGAATTAATTAGAAAAAAATCCTCGGAAAGTGTTGAATTTTTCCGAAAAAATAATATTACTATTGATATGTTACATATTGATGGTAACCATGATACAAAATATGTAATGGAAGATGTTGAACTATTTTTACCTTTGTTAAAGCCAAAAAGCATTGTAGTTATGGATGATATAGATTGGAATTCTGTTAAACCCGCCTATGAAAAATTAAAAGAAAAAACAACAGTTATTTTTGAATCTTCTAATTTTGCAATTTTAATAAATGGCAAAATTCCAGAAGAAATTGTAAATGAATATGAATTTGAGCTTTATAACACATTTAACTTAATTGAAGATTTAAATGAAAAACTTTTACAGAAAAATTCATTAATTGAAGTTACAAATGCTGAAAAAGTAAATGCAATAACTCATTTAGAAACTATAATTGGTAATTTAGAAACTGCAATTGGTAATTTAGAAACTGTAATTGGTAATTTAGAAACTGTAATAGGGGAAAAAGTTGATGCAATAACTAATTTAGATAGGATAATTAAGGAAAAAATTAACGAAACAACTAATTTAGAAACACATCTCAATAGTGTTCAAGATGAATTATTAAATAGGGATAAAGAGATACTAAATTTAGAATCGAATATCGATATTTTAGCTAATTCAAGAAAATCTGATCTTTACAAAAATTTTCAAATAATATCAGGATATATTCCAACCAAACAATTTCCTATTCAGAGCATTTCTACCCATTTAAGTCACATTCCCTCTATGTATATTTTTTTGAAATCTAAAGGAAATATTAAAAAAGCTTGGAGAAATATTAGAGGATATAGGTCTATTATAAGTTCACAGCTATTTGATAAACATTATTATTTTACTAAAAACAGAAATATCTTGATTTCAGGAATGAACCCTTTAATCCATTATATGTATTATGGATATAAAGAAAATAGATCTCCAAGTGCCATTTTTGATGATAAATACTATTTAAATAGGTACAATGATGTTAAAAATTCTGGAATTAATCCCTTAATACATTACAGCTTATATGGAGCTAATGAAGGTAAGAAAATTAATGATATTAAAATAAGTGTTATTGTAACCTCATATAACCACGAAAAATACATCCGAGAATGTATTGATAATATTTTAGTGCAGAAAGGTGTCTTTTTCGAATTAATTATTGGAGATGACTATTCAGGTGATGGTACAAGAGAAATATTAGAAGAATATGAAAGTCTGTACCCAGAAATTATTAAGTTATTACCCTCGTCTGAAAATGTTGGAGTTACTATGAACCTAAAAAGATGCTTAGAAGCCGTAACTGGTGATTATATAGCTATTTGTGAAGGAGATGATTATTGGACGGATCCTTACAAACTACAAAAACAGGTTAACTTTTTAGAAAAAAGAAAAGATTGTGTTATTTGCTTTAACTCCATTCTAATGTTTTATGAGAACGATGAGAAAAAAAATTACATATTCCAAAAAAATTTAAGAAAAGACACATTTAGAACTCGCGATTTAATTTTAGATAACTTCATAGGCAATTTTTCATGCTGCATGTACAGAACTAATGTAGTAAAAAAACTTCCTGATAATTTATATGATATTTTTTCTGTGGATTGGATGTTTAATATAGCATGTTCAGAATATGGGAATATAGGCTTTTTAAATGAAAACATGACAGTATATAGAATCCATGATGGTGGATTATGGTCAAGTAAAGGTTCATTTGACAAATCTTCATATCTTTTACCACTAATCGACATATATAACGAATTTTTATCTTTTAGATATGATTCTGATTTTAGTGAATTGAAAAAGAATATTTTAAGCGTCTTGAAAAATAGCTCCCCTGCTAAGAGAACAGATTTTTATGATATAATCATTCTTGATGATTTGTTTCCTCATCCATTATCCCCATTTAGATTACAGGAATACAACTCTTATTTAGAACATTTTAATAATATTAGAGTTTATTGTAATGCTTTGTCATTTCCACTAATCAATGAAAGAAGATCACTTGAAACTATAATTAATAATTATGAAAAAGAATATCCTCAATTCAAGAGTAAAGTTGAAAGATTTTTACCTAAAATGTCTTTACAAGCAAAACTAATTTATACAATTTTTTTGGCCAATATATATCTATATATTGGTTTTATAGAGAAATATAAAATACCGTTTGCATTTACATTGTATCCTGGAGGAGGTTTTGAGCTTAAAAACAAAAGTTCAGATAAAAAACTTAAACGTGTATTTTCTTCTCCTTTTTTTAGAAAAGTAATAGTTACACAAAAAATCGTTTATGACTATTTACTCGATAATAAATTTTGTAAACCAGAACAGATCGAAATGATTTTTGGCGTTGTAACACCCCTAAAATTATTAGAAAACGAATATAATAATAAAAAATATTTTGGAAGTGACAAACCGCATTTGGATATCTGTTTTGTAGCCCATAAATATTCAGAAAAAGGTTTAGATAAAGGATACGATATTTTTATAGAAGTTGCCTGTGAATTATCTAAAAAATATGAAAATATTTATTTCCATGTTGTAGGTAATTTTGATGAAAATGTTTTGGATATTAATTCAATTAAGGACAGAATTAGTTTCTACGGATTGCAATCGTCAGAGTGGTTTCATGAATTTTATAAAGATAAAGACATAATATTGTCTCCTAACATCCCATTTAAATTAAGTGATGGAGCATTTGATGGATTTCCAACTGGCTGTTGTACTGAAGCCGGTTTGCATAATGTTGCTATCCTATGTACCGATGAACTGAAGTTGAATATGGAAAAATATAAGGATAAGAAAGAAATAGTTATTATTCCTCATGATACCCAAAAAATAGTGGAAATAATCGAATATTATTATCATAATCCTAAACAATTACAAAAAATATCTAAATCAGGATATTTAAAAATAAAAGATCTTTACAATTACGAAAACCAGATTGCACCTAGAATAAAAATATTAGAAGAACTAATAGGGAATTAAAATGAATAAATACAATATTGAAAGTGTTAAAACCTTTGAATTTACAAAGATTATTGGAATGGAAAATATAGAGTTTGGAAAAAATATTATAATAGATGATTTCACCTTTATTTACGCGACTGCACCTATGAAAATTGGAAATTACGTTCATATAGCAAGTTTTGCTTCAATAACTGGTGGTTCCAAGTTAATTATAGAAGATTTTGTTGCAATTTCACAAGGATGCCGAATATTAACAGGAACCGATGATTTTATGGATTGGGGCTTTGGTAATTCTACAATAGACGAAAAATACAGGAATACAAAGAGAGAAACTGTGAAAATAGGGAAATATTGTATTATAGGGGCCAACAGCGTTGTCATGCCAGGGGTTACAATTGGTGCAGGTGTGACAGTTGGTGCAGGTTCTATTGTAACTAAAGATCTTGAACCATGGGGCGTTTATATTGGCAATAAACGGTATAAAGATCGCAACAAAGAGGGAGTAATAAAAAACTATAATAGATTTTTGAAGGAGGGAAGTGATGAAGGAGATTGATAAACCAGTTTTTATAACTCAACCATTATTGCCAGATTTAAATATTTTAAAGCTTGAAATACAGGAAATTTTTGAAAGTAAATGGGTTACAAATCATGGACTAAAACATAATTTGCTTGAAAAAAAATTGGAAGACGTTTTAAAAGTTCCCAATGTTTCTGTATTTAATAATGGCACAATTGCACTTTTAACTGCATTAAAGGCTTTAGATTTACCCTCAGGCAGTGAAGTTATAACTACTCCATTCACTTTTGCTGCAACTCCACACTGTATAAGTTGGAATGGGTTAAAACCTGTTTTTTGTGATATTGAGCCGGATACAATGACAATTGATGCTGAAAAAATTGAAGAATTAATTACTCCCGATACTTCAGCAATTCTACCTGTACATGTTTATGGATTCCCTTGTGATGTAAAAAAAATTGATAAGATAGCTGGAAAAAATTATCTTAAAGTAATATATGATGGAGCACATGCTTTCTCAACAGAGATCAACGGTAATGGTATTGGGACGTTTGGGGATATCACTGTCTTTAGTTTCCATGCTACTAAATTATTTAACACTCTTGAAGGTGGATGTTTAACCTATAATGATAATGAATTAAAGATGAAAATCTATAATTTAAGAAATTTTGGGATAAAAAATGAGGAAGAAGTGGTAGATATTGGTATAAATGGTAAAATGAATGAAATTCAAGCAGCTATAGGTTTATTAAATCTTAAATTATACAAAGAAGAACAATTAAAGAGAATGAAAATAAAAAAGTTATATAACGATCAATTGAGTAATATTGAAAATATCATAATACCACAAATGCCAGCGAATTCTTCAGATTCATATCAATATTTTCCTATAATAATAGGAGATAATTTCCCATTATCTAGAGATCAGATTTATGAAAAACTTAAAAAATATAATGTTTTTACAAGAAAATATTTTTATCCTATATGTTCAGATTATAAAACTTATAAAAACCTTGAAAGTTCATCTGAATCTAATTTACGTGTAGCTAATTGTTTAAAACATAAAGTATTGTGTTTACCTTATTATGGAAACTTAAATTCTGAAATCATAATTCAAATATGTGAAATCATTAAAGGTTTCAGTAGGTTATTATCAGAGGATTGATTCATCATAATTCATATTATAAATCAAAAATTTGGTAACTTGATATTTTTAGAAATGTAAAAATATAGAAGAGTATATTTAAAATCAGCATCCAACTATATTTAATAAATCTGATATTATGAAAACAAAAATCAGTGTCATCATACCAATATATAATATTGAGGAATATTTGACTCAAACATTAGATTCTCTTCTTAATCAAACTATTGGCCATGAAAATCTGGAAATAATTATGGTAGATGATTTTTCTAATGATGGTTCGGTTGAAATAATTGATGATTACGCTAGTAAATATGAAAATTTTATTGCAATTCATCTATCTGAAAATAGTGATCTTCCTGGAAAACCAAGAAATGTTGGAATTGAAAGAGCTACTGGTGAATATTTGATGTTCATGGACCATGATGATTGCTATGTTAATGATGCTTGTGAAGTATTGTACAATAAAATAACCGAAGAGAATGTTGATATTGTATTTAGTAGATTTAATAACTTTTTTGAGGATGGAAAAGTACAGCACAGTTTCAATTATTATGGAGAAATTAGTGAAATAAAAATAAATTCTATTGATGAAGATAAACAATTACTGACAGTTGCACCGTCAATATGGACAAAAATATTTAGAAAGAATCTTATTCTAGATAATAAAATCAGATTTCCTGAAGGAGTATTAGCTGAAGATTTATTTTTTGTGGTTAAATCTCTTTTAATGGCAAATGGAATTGTTTATTTGAACAATTATTTTAGTTATAATTACCGTATTCGTGATTCAGGAAAAGAAAAATCCACAATACGTATCAAAAACAAAAAATATCTCATGGCCATGATAAATGGATATTTTGATGTATATGAAATGTTAAAGGATCTAAAACATGAAAGATATTTTTCAATCTTTTTTAAAGAACACTCTCAATATTGGATGAATTGTTTTATATCAAGTAATACAAATATCTCCGAAAAAAAAGAACTTTTGAATAAAGTTTCTTATCTTTTTGAAAAAGAAAAGAAACAAAACTTGGGTTTTGTTAAAAATTATATACCTTTATTCAATGATATTGTTGATAGAAAATTTGATCAAGCTATTTTATTTTCGGATATATTGTCTGATTTTAAATTAAAAGAAACCAATTTTAATGTTAAATATGATAAGTTACAAAAGAATTACCAAGAAAATAATCAAAAAATCATAGAGCTTCAAAAACAGTTAAATGAACAGGAAAAACAATTAGATAGCCGAAAAAACCAAGTAGCTGAACTTCAAACAGTATCAGGCTGGTTTAATTATAAAGTTAAAAATATTTTTACTAGAATAAAAAGTCATATATAATATTTTTTTATATAGATTCTTCTTATTTTATTATTAATTGAATTAAAACCAAAAAAATCTTGGAATATGAATATCTATTAATGTTAGGATATCTAACAATTGTGGGGAGATAAATTTTGAATTAATCAAATTATATTAAATAAAAAATTTATATAAATTTATATCTTATTTGATTAAATCAAAATATACCTTTATAATTCTTAAAGTCAGTTTATATCATTGAGAGGCTAATTATGGTAGTAAATGAAATATTTAGACATAGATTTTTGCTAAATTTTAGCAAATATAGATTTTTACTATTGGAACTTGTTAAAAGGGACATCAAAGTAAAATATAGAAATTCTATACTTGGAATATTCTGGAGTTTTTTGAATCCACTTTTATATATGATTGTAATGACAATAATTTTTGGAACTCTTTTTAGCAGGAGCATTACTAATTTTCCTGTTTTCTATCTATCTGGAATGGTTGCATTTACCCTCTTTTCACAGGGAAGTAATGCTGCACTGACTTCAATTACTGGAAATGCAGCTATGTTAAACAAGGTATACATACCAAAATATATGTATAGTCTCAGTAGAGTTCTATCTAACTTGGTAACATTCGTATTTTCAATTGTAATTCTACTTTTAATAATGTTAGCTACAGGCTCACCTTTCAGTATATACATATTATATTCATTTTTACCTGTTATATTATTGGTAATGATTACTATTGGAGCTGGTCTTTTCCTTGCTACTTTAAATGTATTTTTCAGAGATATCGAACATTTATACAGTGTTTTCACAACAATGTTAATGTATGGAAGTGCAATTTTTTATCCTGTAACAATTGTTCCAGAAAAATTTCAAATTTTGTTTACACTAAATCCCATATATGCTATTATAACCCTATTTAGGGATTCATTTTATTCTGGAACCCCGTATGATCTTTTCAATATAGTGTATGCTTCAGTATTCTCAATATCACTTCTCATTTTAGGAATGGTTATGTTTTATAAATATCAGGATAAGTTCATATTACATTTATAAATCAGTTATATGGTTATTAAAACTCTATCTCATATATTAAATGGATTAAAGTAAGGATTGAATATGCCTTGAATTTAATTAAAAATAGCTACAAATATTTATACACAATGAATATAAACCAATAAAGTAAATCATATACAATTTTTAGAATTGCTTTTAAGAAAAATAAAAAAAATATTTAAAAATGTATTTAACTTATTTCTTTCTAAAAATAATGAAATAAATAAAAACATAAAATAATTAATAAATAAACCTATATCATCTGAATTGGTTTTATTATTGAATTTGTATTGTAATAAGTTTATTATTGAATTAAATTGGAGAAAAACGTGAAAATATGAAATCAAAAGATTTGGTGTTGATTTTTTTAATAACATCAATTTATATATTTATTATGACCTATCCCCATCATTTAAGTTTTAATAGATCTATCTTAGAGTTTGTAGATATAGTATTATTAGTTTTATTCTCAGGATATTCTTTAATATCATTTTTAAGACCTAAAAAAAATAATGTGAATATCTTAAAAAAGCCATTATTAGTTTTAGGGTCAAGTTTGTTTTTAATGATCATCACAGGTATTATATTGAAATTCTCCTCAATAGGACTCCATCTGAAATCATTAACCTTAGTCTTATCCTTAATAACAATGATTTTATCACTAATGGCATATTTCCGTAGAATTATTTACTTTAATTCAGGTGATTATAAAAAATTATTAGGATCATCAGAAAATTCAATCAGAAAACAACCAGTAAATGAAAATACAGTTATATCAGTTGATAATGTTGGAATGGAGTTCAAATTAAGCAAAGAGAAAGTAAACAATCTTAAAGAATTTGTTATTAAATCTTTGAAGGGACAAATTTCATACACAGAATTTTGGGCCCTTCGAAATATATCATTCGAAGTAGATAAAGGCGACCGTTGGGGAATAATCGGATTAAATGGAGCAGGTAAAAGTACACTTCTTAAAATAGTTTCTGGAGTTATGAAACCTACAGAAGGTAGTATAGTGATTAAAGGTAAAATTATACCTTTATTAGAGTTAGGAGCAGGATTTGATCCTAATTATAGTGGTAAAGAAAATATATTCCTTAATGGTGCAATGTTAGGATTAACTAAAGAATTTTTAGAAGAAAAATATGAAGAAATAGTTGAATTTTCAGAGATACGAAAATTCATTGATGTCCCTTTAAAAAATTATTCATCAGGAATGAAAGCCAGGTTAGGATTCTCAATTGCGACTGTAATTAAACCTGAAATTCTTGTATTAGATGAAGTATTATCGGTGGGAGATGCAAAGTTTAAGAAAAAAAGTGAAGATAAAATTACATCACTTTTTAATGAAGGAGTAACGGTTTTATTTGTGTCTCATTCAATAGAACAGGTTAAAAAGATATGTGACAAGGCATTATGGCTTGAAAATGGGAAAGTTGTAATGAAGGGTGATGCTAAAGAAATTTGTGAAACATATGAAAGGGTTTGTAAAGGTGAAGAAATATAATAATATTAATTATATTTATCATTTGATTTATTTCATTAGCAGATTGTATAATCTCTTTCTTGAATTTCCATCACAATTTTCAAGATAATTTACCAAAAATTGATCTATATCATAATTATTTGTAATGTTATTGTTAATTATATTTATTATATCATCTATTCTAAACGCAATAGGTCCTGGAACAATGGATTTGTATTTTCCGTAAAATCCTCTACCTGATTTTTCAAATTCATCTAAGTCATAAGGATAGAAAATCATTGGTTTTTTCATTAATGCATATTCGTATATTATTGAAGAGTAATCTGTAATTAGTATATCACAGGAAATTAGAAGTGTGTTTAATTTATTATAAAAAGAAAAATCAAACATTTTGTCAGTGTAAGAATCACTGAAATATTTATTTAAATTAACTTTATGGGCTACGTGTGGATGAAGTCTAATAATTAGAACATATTCATCACTTAATTTGTTTAATAGTTTTTTAATATCTAAATAAATCTTATTTTCCTTTTTATTCTTATTATAATCTCTGAATGTTGGTGCATATAATATAATTTTTTTGTTGGATAGTTCTGGATTACTGTCTATGAATTTATTTCTTTTTTCTTCAAGAACAGGCTTATTGAAAAAAAAATCTGTTCTTGGACAGCCTATATTAAATATTTTATCCTCTTCTGCCTGAAATGCTGTTTTATATATCTCTTTCATCCAACTTGATCCAACTATGAAATGGGTAATATTTTTGTTAGTAGCGATTCCCAGTTTTTTAATCCATCCTACTTCGCTGTCAAGCCCGAATTTCTTTATTGTACCTGTTCCATGCCATAGTTGAACCAATCGAGTATTTTTTTTAATTTTTATACTAGAAAATGGTAGGAAAACATTATCCATGAAAATGGTTTTAGATGTGGCTATATGATAAGGAACGGTGATAAACATATAAATTAAATTTTTAAACAGATATGTATTGAGTTTAAATGTATAATTTTCCCTGGTAACTTTTTTGAATATTAAACCAGGATCCTGTTTTAAAAAATATCGATATGTAGACCCTACATTACCCTCATCACTATCATCATGAGTCATGATAAGTAATATCTTCTTACCATTAATAGGGAATATATAGCTAATATAAAAAAAAATAGCCATAAAATTATAGGCTATACGTTTAAAAAAAACCGTTTTATTCATTTTCTCCCCATTCTCATAATTTATTTTTTTATAAATGTTTTTGGATAATTAGTTTTATCTAAAATCAAATCTACAATTCTCGAAGAAGCATTACCATCATCGTATCTCGTGAATTTATTTAAAAATTCAATATATTTCTCGTCATAATCATTGTAATTATATGTTTCAATAGAATCAATTAAATCCATGGTATTCTCTACAATTGGTCCTGGAAATTCTTCATATATGTTGAAATAAAATCCTCTTAAATTGTCTCTGTAATCCTTATAGTCATAGGCGTATATGATCATGGGCTTTTTGAGTATAGCATAATCAAACATAACCGATGAGTAGTCTGTTACTAGAATATCAGAAATTAGATATAACTCCTGTATATCCCATGATTGACCACATTTGTAGATAAATCCATTGTAGTTACTCCAATCTGCTGAGTCCTTTACTAAATAATGTAACTTAACAAGGAGGATGTGTGTATCAGACAGTTCCTTTTTCATTAAGTCAAAGTTTATCTTGGGAGAGTATTTGTATATTCCATTTTCATAAAACTCATCATCTCTCCATGTAGGAGCATATAAGATTATTTTTTTATCTAATGGGATTTTGTAACTATTTTTTATAGAATTTATTGATTTTAAATTGTTCTTTCTAAATAAGATGTCATTTCTTGGAAATCCTGAATTTAATATTTTATTTTTAAAATCAAAGCTAGATCTAAATTTTTCCGTTGTATACTCACTTGGGGAAATTAAATAATCCCAAGTTTCAGTATTCTTCTTGAATAATCTTTTATATTCGGATAACTCCATTCTTTCACTTGACTTAAAAACATCCAGGTCCATGGCTAACTTTTTGAGTGGAGTCCCATGCCATAACTGAATATAGGTTGTTTCTGCTCTTTTAACTAGAAATTCAGGTTGTCTGGTATCGCATACCCATATTTTTGCTATAGCCAGATAATAGAGATACTTTAATCGAGCTCTTTTTACTTTAATAACATTTCCTGGTATCTTTATGGTGGTGTCTTCCAATGACCAGATACATTTAAACTCTTTATCCAGTTCCTTTTTAACCATTTCTTCATAGATATATTTAGGATTACTGGAATAATTACGACCAACGTTGCTTTCAAAGAATATTACCTTTTTATTTATCGGTAAAACTTTTAAAAAAACATAATAGATTATTATGACT
>Ga0224559_1000642_pt1 | contig 22073 bp, 22 predicted proteins | sample 714S33034metaG_FD_180676 | JGI IMG/M metagenome (GOLD analysis project Ga0224559, IMG submission 180676) | Peat soil microbial communities from Stordalen Mire, Sweden - 717 S3 30-34 | ecosystem: Environmental > Terrestrial > Soil > Wetlands > Peat | place: Sweden: Norrbotten County, Stordalen... | reverse complement strand
AGTTGGATCAGCTGTTGCAACAGTTCAGGACTTATATTACCCTCCTGGAAACAGACTTTTTGATGCTTTTACTGTTGTAAATGCATTTGGGGGTGAAGATGGTGCTGTTGTTCAAGTTAAACCCGCTATAAGCAACCAATGGATTACTGTTTTCTCCTCATTTAATAGTGGTACTAACACGTTTACGGCACGAACTGATGGAGGATATGGTAACGTACCAGGAATTATAAATATTCAACCATATCTTCAACAAGGACATAACGAAGTTAGAATAATAACATGGGATGATTCAAATGGCGGAGATTTTGATTTAGTAGGTCTTCAAAGTTGCTACTCTACTATTACATTTAGTCCATTACCTATAAGATGGGATACATTCCCATTCAACAGTTTTCAAAATAGTACTATGCCTAATTACCAGAAAGTAACAACAGAAACCCAAGTTGAACCTTTCCATATCGATCCGGATGCGGGTAATGCATTTTTATTTATAGGAGCCGGTTCAGACACCAGAAACATTACAGTTACAGTTACAAACAGTACAGGAGGAAGTTCTGTACTTTACCAACCTCCTTCACCTGTTCCTTATGTATTAAATTTAGGCGACCTTGATAGTAATTTGACTCAAATAATGACAACAAACGTACAACCCGGAGTAACTTACCAATTAAAACCTGGAAATTACACATTGAAAGTTAGTGTTACTCCTTCTAGTGCCTATGAATCTGGTTCAGGTTCAAGTAGTCCTCCAACATATGGTTATACTGGAGATCCTATATTATTTTCAGGTACCAGGTTAGCTATTATATACCCTAAATTCCTTGATAATGTTTGGGCAACAGGATATGCAAATGATTCGCAAACTGCAGCAAATAATGCAGTCACTGCATTATTAACTAATTTGGGATCTTTGGGAATTACTAATATTAATATGAGCTTAATAAGAAACAGTACTTTGTATACTGGAGAGGTACCAGGAGCCACTCCAGTAAGATTAGAATTATATGAAGAATAGGAAATTGGTAACATGGAAGATAGAGGATATATTTTTACACCTTTAACATTTCTTCTTTTTATACCTGTGATCATAATAGCTGTTTCATTCAGCAGCATAGTGAACGAAGTTAATACCATATCTTCAATTGCTATTGGTGGCGAAGTAACATCTGACATTGCTTCAAATATGGTGGAAGCCATTACAGAAGATACCCAAGACGCAGGTAGAAATGCTGCATTTAATGCAACAAGGACAGTTATAGATAGTTACTCAGGTGATAATGATCCATTTTTCAGAGGCCCAGTTAATCCTAATGATAGTAGAACATTTATAAAAAACGCTACTCTTAACATGATTAACCTAAATATTACCACCACTTGTAGAGTACTTGAAAATCAAACTGGTAGAATAATAACAATAAACGGTAATGTAATAAATCAAAGTGGTACAGGTCAAGTTAATATATTCAACTCTTCAAATATAGGAATAGTCCAAAGTGATCCATGGGGATTTAATATAACCTTAACATCTGTGGCTGTACAAATAAACGATACATCATCCACGAATTATCAATCTTCAACTTTTAGTACACCACCTATCAATGCTTATATCTCAATTGAAAAATTAGAAGACCCATATATTTGGGTGAACTCAAAGGGAAGAAACAGCTCGGTTATCTATAAATATCCATATTTTACATCATCATTCAGTTTCAATGGAGTTACCAATGATCTTCACTTTGCAGATAACAAATCTACTGGTAAATTAGATTATTTAGCTGAATGTCTTATAGGTTCAAATCAATCAGACTTTGGTTATTTACCATATTACTTCCCTGATAATTATGGTCTTTCATTCTTTGATAGACTTGAAAATCAAACTACTAACTCTTCCCAAAGTGCTCCAAATACACGAATGAGTACATTCATATTGTGGAATCCAACTCAAGAAAATGAGGGAACTGCTTCATCTATGATAGATCATGAATACTTTACTGATACTCCGGGCCATAACATAACAGTTAATGGCTCGGTTGTACAAACACCATTAGGTACAACATTATATGTTTCATCCAACTCAACTTACAATACATATTTAGGTCTTTCGTATAATTATTAGGAAAACTATGTTATCTGATGATAAAGGACAAGCAAGTGCAGAATTTATATTTGTAACCCTTATTGCTATCATAGTAATAGGAAGTCTTGTCAGCGTAATTGGCAGTAACCAAGCTGAAACACAATCTTCAAATATTGCTGGAGCTAAAATAATGGGTGAGAAAATAGCTGAAACAGTAAACACTGTTTATATCAATGGTAATGGTTATTCAATAACTATGAACCTTTCAACTCTTAACTCTGGATTGAACAGTACGACTTATCCATTTTCATTTACTGCAACACCAAGTAATATAACAACTAACGGTACCACAATGGGTGTTATCACAGTTACTTCCAGTGCAACTAATATGGTTATTAATGTAATCCCAACACAATTTAGTGGTATTTCCACCCTTAAAAATAGTGCTGTTTATAATGTTACCAATGTAAATGGTGTGATCCAGATAAGTTAATTCTCCGATTAAATTATATACAACGTAAATGAATGGTTATTATGGACTTGAAAGAGGGTTGGGAAAAAAAAGCTTTAATAGGTGTTGGCGTTATTGTTTTAATAATAATAGTCTACGCATATTTTATACCATTTTCAGGAACTCCAGAACCAAATTTACAAACAAATCAAGTAAATAATATTCCTGAAACTCCATTGCCATATTCTGTACCTGTTGTTAATAATTCCACATCAAATAATTCAACCACCAGTGGAAACTTCACATTAACAGCGGATCAGGCTAAAAATATAACATTAGACGCATTTCCAAACTATACAATTGGTACTCCTACATTCCAAAATAATATTAATATAAATGGAACAATATATTCTGCTTGGGTTGTTCCAATAACTCTAAACAGTACATCAAAAACAGTTTATATTGACAATTCTGGTGCAATTATTCAAATAAATTAATAAATCTTATTTTTATATAATATTTTTAGTTATCCAATAACCTATTGACAAGTGTTTATTAGCAATAAGATCAGAGATTAAAACATGGACACATTAACAGTTATATTGATGATAGGATTATTCATATTCTTATTAGTCTTTATATTTTCAGCAGCTCTTTTAACTCCCTTAATTGGGAAAAGAAACATATTATTTGTAATATTTCTAGGGTTTACTGTTGGAGCAGTAGGTGGTGCATTTTTTATAGCTCCAGCTTTTGATGATATTCCAGTTATTGCAAGTTCGATCCTCACTGGTACATCTTCAGGTACAGATATGGTAGATATAAATGTTTCAACCGAGGTAAATATAACAGATTTTATTCAAAATTCTAGTAAAATTGATGGAGTTCAGAGTATTCAAAGTAATGGTATAACAATTAAAACAGATCCAATGACCAATGCTTCACAAAGTTATTTCATGACGAGGATACCTGAACAAGATAGTAATGTGACTTCTGTTGAAATGCCAACAAATGATACAATGATAGTGGAGATAAAAAATAATACAGACCCAGTTGATACCATAAACAATCTTCAAACATGGATGATGTATGTTAGTGGTATGAGCATAAGTTACAGTATGGTGAATGTTACAATGGCTGTACAATCATCTAAGTATAACCAGGTAATGGCACAGATTCCACAGGGAGAAGTTGTAGTAACCAATGTATCAGGCCCATCAGTTAATAATCTCCAAGAAGTATCCAATATAATGCCTAACAAATCGAATATAATACTTTTCTGCGGATTTATTGGTGTTGTAACAGGACTTTCTGGAATGTTTATAGATAGTATCATAGGTGTGTTACAAAGGGTAAGAAGGAAACTATCTGAATTTAGAAAATAGAATATATATATATATATATATATATATATAATGTATTTTTTATGAATTATCAAAAATTAATATCAAAATAATAATCAAAGGTGTAAATTTTATGAATGCAGCAGTACTCTTTTCAGGCGGTAAAGATAGTACAATGGCAATTTATAAAGCTATTGAAGAAGGTTATAGTGTTAAATATTTAGTTTCTATGATTTCAGATAACCCTGAATCATACATGTTTCATGTTCCAAATATACACATAACAGAACTTTCATCTGAAGCCATGGGAATTCCACTCATCAATGCAAAAACACTTGGAATAAAGGAGAAGGAGCTTGATGATCTAAAAGCTGTTCTAAAAGATCTGAAAAATAAAGGTATTGAAGCCATATTTGCTGGTGCACTTGCATCTGAGTATCAAAAATCGAGAATTGACCAGTTATGCAAAGATATTGGACTCGTATCTAAAGCACCCCTGTGGCATGTTGATCCTAAGGAATATATGGAAGAGATTATTAATTTAGGATTTGAGGTTATAATAATCAGTGTATCTGCAGAGGGTCTCGATGAATCATGGTTAGGAAGAAAGATAGACAGTAATTTGTTGGATGAAATAATTATCCTACACAGTAAATATGGAATGCATATGGCATTTGAAGGCGGTGAAGCAGAAACTTTAGTGCTTGACTGTCCAATTTTTAATAAACGTATAAAAATTCTTGAATCATCCAATGTTTGGGACAGAGACAATGGTTACATTTTAATAAACAATGCTGAACTTGAAAAAAAGTGATTTAATAAATACAAATTGGGGTTATAAACTTATATTTATTCATATAAACTAATATTACAATTATCTGGATGTCATCCAATTTATAAGTCCTTCAACATCGTCAGTTTCAATGGTAACATCGATTTCTCCCAGAATTGACATCCCCTTGTCAACAAAGTTTGGTGTTGATACAAGTGCAGCTTGTTTACTCAATGAAAAGCTTATTTTATTTCCATCTGTACCATTTATGAATATTCTCTGGGCTGTGTCACGTATTTCCCTGATTTTAAGAGATTCACGTAGATTTAAGAGTGATTCATTTTCACCTGTTACAATCACATATCCCTCTCCAATTTCAAGTTCATCATATTTAAAAATGTTAGATATAGCACTAATAACTTTATCTAGGTCTTCTGTTGGGTTTACTTTGGCCCTTGCAGTTATTTTGCATTTCATTTTCCAGTATACTCCTAATTATATTTTTAATCTTTTTCAATGGACCCTCATTAACAACCATATAATCCGCTGTAGCTATTACATTACCAATTCCAAAGTTAAGTTCCCTCTGATCTCGAATAAAAAATTCAGATTCTTCACGAGAATCATCTGGCCTCATTCTTCGTTTTAAACGCTTAAATCGTGTATTTGGAGTTGAATGTATGGCTATAACTTTAAATTCAGTGAAATTTTTTTTAAATATTTCAACTTCATAAGGACTTCTAATACCTTCGATCATATAAATATTGCATTTAGGAACTTTAATACGTGATCTATTCCGATTATTAGTATTTATACTGGGGTTTTTAGATGCAATATGTGTTTTAATAGTTTCAACACAACGTTCAGCAACAACAAATTTACCATATTCTTTTCTGAGTTCAACTGCTACATCACCAGTTTTCTGGTTTCTACTTTTAGCTTCTTCTCTTATTACATCGCCCATTCTGACAATGGGTATATCAAGTTTCTTGGCAGTCCTTGAAACAACACTTTTTCCAGATCCTGGTAACCCTGTTACTCCTATAATTTTCATGTTTTCACTCTGCCTGTGTGTTTATCTGAAATTTTTTTAATGGATTCCTCTAAGTTTTCCTGATTGTTGAAGTCCCTTACAATTTGATGTAGGTATGAATCATTAATATTGTTGAGTTCATGAACTGCTTGTATTAAATTGGGTATAGCCCTTACTATATTGTCGACAATTGTTATGTTTGCTGTTTTAGCAGTCCTTGAGAGAGGATTAAGATCGATTGTAATAAGTAGTTTATCTAATTTTACAAGTGCTTCTGCCCTGTCACCATCTTCAAGTGGTACAAGTACAACATCTGCAATGTAAACTCCCTCCCTACTTGAACTTGCCCTAGGACCATTAAGACCCCTGATCATTGCTTTCTTTTCATTATATGTTCCTAAAATGTTCTTGGCACCGGCATCATTTAATATATTTTTGATGATCGATACCCTTTTTTCTGTTCTGTGGAACAGGTTTATCTCTATCTTGGCATTGAGATCATCTGCAAGTTTAACAATTTCATTAGGAACCAGTGCAGCAGTGTTACCATTAACAGATATAACCGGATATTTTGCAAGAATAAGTGCAGCTGCAGCAGCTTGCACCGCTTTTTTTGCATTTGATGTTGTTTCTTCTCCTAAAAGATAGTCAAATGCTTCGCCCCTTCCATGGGCTATCATTCCAGACTCTGCAAGTATTCCTCTATTATAGGCGTCTACTACTTTCTCTCTTAACTTCAATGATTCATATCTAGGATGATCTTTGTTTATCATACAATTAGGTAATAGGATTTCATGGTATATATTCATTATTAGAGAAATATTTAATCAAAAAAATAATTAATAATTTTGTATATTATAATTAAAAATATTAAAAATAATTAAAAAAATATTCTTAGCAATGTTAATAAATTATATTCTATTTCAACTATTAATTATTGCAATTGGCTTATTACCACTCATACTCAGAAGTTTCTCTTCTAATTTAAGCTTTACATACTCACCTTCAACAGCACCGATATTGTTTTCAACGATATATAAATCAGGTTTTACATTGCTTCTTATGTCATATTCCACCTTAACGTATGCTGTGTTTTTACCCTCTTCCACAACAGTTCCATATGTAAAATTTTGGTAATATCTAACCCTGTATATTAGGAATACAGCTACAACTCCTACAACTGCAAAGATCAGTACACTCAATGAGGGTAAAGGTGTAAATGAAAATGCCATAACAAAATTTGAATTTGAATTCACTAATACAAGAAGTATTCCAACAGCTATATACATTAAAAAGAAGTCTCTATACGCAGAAAAATCGTTTTTGTACATCAAATTCACCTTTGTATAAAGTAGGTAAACTATGTAACCAATTATAACCAGTCCTAATGGGAGATACAATATAAATGATATAAAATTAAATATATTCAAAATTGATACAACAACAAATATTGCAGATAATATCTGGAGTGTTAATATTGTATTTTCCTTTTCTTTTGAGGTAAAAGAATTAACTGACCTTACAACATTAGAATCAGAATCTTTATCACTAACTTTACTATTTACTGTATTTTGGATTGTAGTTTGAATTTTATCTATACTATTGATTTGGGATATCTTCTCATCTAAGTTGATATCATTCTTTATTCGAGTTAAATTTTCCTTCAGATTTTCAGTATCTAATTTCTCAATCATTTCTTTAGAGTTGATGTTTCTAACTTTTTCCGGAATTTTAGGTATTGCTAGAATGAGAGTTCCAACTAGATTAAATGCTAAGACAATATAATATCCAAGTTTGCCAAATATATTCATGAGATTCCCCTAATTGATATGATATATATTAAAATAATTTTTTGAAAATTTATTCCAATCTTATGATGTGGCTAAAAGGTTGACATTTATAGGGCTATCTCCTGATGGCCATTTTACTGTTACTACGTAATTTGTTTTATTATTAATATTGACAGATGTAAGGTTGGAGTTGAAATTTATTGAATTTGGTACGCTGGCATCAATAACTTTAGATGTACTATTCAAAGCTACGGGCATTTCTATGGTGCCATTAATACTATTATAATCCATAATACCGCCACTAGAGAAATAAACATTAATAGTCCGCACTGATCCTGGACCATTTGCAGATACAACTCCAACGGCATTAGCAATACTGTTTATGGCTGCACTTGCGTCTGAAGAATGTGATACATCTAGACTATCAGTTATAGCCGGAGTAATAAGAAGAGGTATTGTTACCGTACTTATAATGATCAGGAATACTAATGTTAATAGCAGATATTCAACTGATGCTTGTCCTTTTACATCCATTGTATCCATGGTTATAGTTATTGATCTATTGTATATATACATTTAGATTAAATACTAAAATATTGTAAGAATATTATAAATCTTCTGTATATTTTTTTTCCAATTCACAGTTAATTCAGTACATTATACCGATCAATATTTTTTCTAAAATAAATGCTATATCTCCAATAAAAAGTGAAATTATCAAACCTATTAATATCGAAGGGGCAAATGGGACTCCTTTTTTGATTTTAAATACATTTATCAATTTATTTTTATTTTTAAGTTCTTTTAAAAGATCTATATCCTTTTCTGTAAGGCCTGCTGCCATTGAATTTACAAGTAATTTTCCCTTAGGAGGATTTATTAGGCTAACATCTCCAGTCTTTAAAGCAGATTTAACACGTGTTATAAAACTTTTATCATCAACATAAACCTTATTATCCTTTTCAAATACACTGTAAGCAGGTATCATACCTTCCTTAAGTTCGGACATCTTATAATCATCTTGAAGCGCTTCTTTACTCACAGAAGTTAGGAGTTTGATCGCGATCTGGATTATTGTTAGTGATATAAAAAGTAAAACAATACCTGTAATTGTGATCTTGAAATTTGTGATGAGTGCATAAACTGTTAAAACAGATATTATAACTGCTTTTATTCTGTTTGGAATTTTTGATATGATAAAAGATAACAAATATATTAATATTAATGATAGTAGAATTATCTGGATGTTTAACTGTTTAGTTAATGTGTAGGTTAATGTAACAGCAGCTGTAACAACAAGTGTCAAAACTATGTTCTTTTTATAGTTATTTATTGGAGATGCTAGTTCTCCCATGAGATGGGGTTTATTTTTAACTACGATGTAAAATACGTATATTAATAAAAATGGCAGTATGGATAGTATACTGTTAATTATTAGAGTAAATGGAAATGGATATATTGCTTCTGCTGGAAACTGTACACCCAATATTTGATATTTGATAATTGATGGATACAATGGAATTGCATAAAATGGTAATAGTGCTGCAAGTGCAGTGAAAAGCTTAACATCTCCACCAGCCCATGCACCCATCTTCCAGAAGATGTAACCAAGTGCAAAGATCACACCGGTAACAATTACACATTCAATAAATAGAAATATGCTTGCAGTGCTTGTAAAAACATAGATTGCATTTAAAACAATTCCAATTGCTATGAGTGGAAATGTTAATTTATTACGGATTACACCTTCTTTAAGATCGGAGTAGCTTGCATAGATACACGCAACAACTGTTATTATAATACTGATAAGTGGGATGTTGATTAACATGATTATCATTCTCTAAAACGTTGAAATATTTATTATAATTGTTATATTCACTTAGTATTATAATCAATCTAATTTAACCTTTCTGTAAAAATGATCTGTCAAGTTATTAGATAGTATCTGAGTAAATTGGTGGATAATAAATTTAGAACTATATTAAGATCCAATAAAAGGAATATTGGGTCTTTGTTCTTTGCTTATAATAAATCTATTTATTTTTCTTATTTTCAATTGCAGCTGATATAAATGATTTGAAGATTGGATGTGCTTTGTTTGGCCTGGATTTAAATTCTGGATGGAATTGACAGCCTAAAAACCAAGGATGATCCGGTAGTTCAACTATTTCAACTAGGAAGTCATCTGGAGATGCTCCTGAAATTATTAAACCCTTCTCTTCTAATATCTTTCTATAATCGTTATTAAATTCATATCTATGCCTGTGACGTTCATTTACATTGGTTTCTTTATAAGCTTCATATGCTATAGTTCCCTCTTCAACTTTGCAAGGATATGAACCCAATCTCATTGTTCCGCCCATATTTTTAATCTTTTTCTGCTCGAGCATAATATCAATAACTGGATGTTTAGCATTTTCCTCAAATTCTGTGCTGTTGGCACCTTCATAACCGTGTATTCTTGCAAATTCTACCACCATACACTGCATTCCAAGACAAATACCAAATAATGGGATTTTTTTTTCAATTGAATATCTTACTGCATCTAATTTCCCCGATATGCCCCTCTCACCAAAACCACCGGGAATCAGGAGAGCATCAAAATTATCTATTTTTTCTTTATTAATAGTGTCTTCGGCCCTTATATATTCAATTTCAACTTTAACACCCAATTCTGCTGCAGCATGCTTTAATGATTCCCTGATACTTATATAAGCATCTTCAAGTTCCACATACTTTCCAATGATTCCAACACTTATCCGTGCCTCGTCCAATTTAAGTGAATCAACTATTCGACTCCATTCATACAGGTCTGGTTTTCTAGCTTCGATCTTCATCCTATCAAGTATAAGATCACCAACATTTTCACTGTTGAGTATGAGCGGAATCTCATAGATGGAATGTACATCCGGAGCATTAATAACAGCTTTATTATCAACATCACAAAAATGAGCTATCTTATCCTTAAGATGTGTATCAATAGGAAGTTCTGACCTGCATATTATCATATCTGGAGTGATACCTGTACTTCTTAACTCTTTTGTGCTGTGCTGTGTTGGTTTAGTTTTAAATTCTCCTGCAGCTCTAAGATAAGGCACATATGTTACATGAACAAACATGACATTATCATGACCTTCTTCGTTACGTAACTGTCTAAGTGCCTCCAAGAATGGTTGACTCTCAATATCACCTACAGTACCTCCAACTTCCACCATAACAACCTCTGCCTGGGTTTTTTTGGCCATTTTTCTTACCATGGCCTTTATTTCATCGGTGATATGTGGAATTATTTGAACACATGCTCCAAGGTAATTTCCTTTTCTCTCCTTGTTTATAACTGAAGAATAGACCTTACCTGTGGTTATGTTACATTCGCCTGATAAATTTACATCGAGAAAACGTTCATAGTGACCTAGATCTAGGTCAGTTTCCATACCATCCTCTGTAACAAAAACTTCTCCATGTTGATAAGGGTTTAATGTCCCTGAATCCCAATTTAAATATGGATCGATCTTGATAGCCGTAACATCAACACCATAAGACCTTAAAATTCTCCCAATAGATGCTGCTGTAATTCCTTTACCAATTGAACTAACAACACCACCTGTAACTACTATATATTTAGACAGAAGTACCATCTCCACAAAAACTTTTATTAAACGCTAATATGATTATAAATTAAATCTTAATTTATTCAACATAATATTTGTAATTTGTTGAATAGAATAGTGACTCAAAACCTTAATTTTTATTTAAATTTAATGATTATTAGATCCCATTTTAGATTATAATCCTATATTGATATGAAATTAATATAATATTATTTGTTGTAAGTACAAAATCAGAATCAATAATTAATCTGTTGATCTTCCACCTGCATAGAGGTCAAGCACATTATTATGGGCTGCATACTCCTGATTATCATCTAATTTTTCCAGTTCTTTAATCTCATATTTACGTTTAAGGGCAGACAAAATAATATGATCAGATAAATGTGGATTTTTAGGAAGAATAGGTCCATGTAAATATGTACCTATACAATTTTTGTAAACCATCCCTTCCAATCCATCTTTACCATTGTTGCCGTTACCTAACACAACAGAACCTAATGCATCGTAACTATGGTATGTTCTGCCTCCATGATTTTCAAAGCCTACAATGGTTTTAGGTTTTAATCCTAAATTATTTTCGATTACAACATTTCCAATAAGTCGACCCTCTTCGCTTTCAGTTGTATAATCAAAAACACCAAGACCCGGAATTTCATTACCATCAGCATCGATGTAACTCTCACCTAAAAGCTGATAACCTCCACATATAGCAAGAAAAACAGATCCATCCTCAATTGCATCGCTGACACCATTTTTATACTTTAAAAAATGAGAATAAACTATCCTCTGTCCTCTGTCTGATCCACCGCCCATAAAAAAGATGTCTGCATCGGTTACATCCCTCTCGTTTGAAAGTGAAAAATCAACAATTTCAGCTTCAATTCCACGCCATTCACATCTCTTTTTAAGGGAGATTATATTACCTATGTCTCCATATAAGTTCAGAAGGTCAGGATACATGTGAAATATATTAATTTTCATTGAATTTTTCTCCTTAGTTACCAATTTTAGATTTAATTATCTCTCTTAACCTTGGAATACGGGCACTTGTCTGATTAAGATGTCCCATAATAATATCTCTGGTCTGATAAACTGCTGTGTAAGTTGGTAATATATAAACAATATCTACATCTTCACCTAGAACAGTTTCAATCGAATCTTCAACATTATTATCTATTTCAACAATTTTATCAGTATATTCTGCATACTTAAGTCTAAGAGCAATATCTTGGGCCCTTATACCTGCACAGTGTACTGATTTTATATTTTTAATGTTGTGGATAACCTCAACATCAGCATCCCATATCCATGAAACATCTGTTCCATCGGCAGGATTATCATTAAGAATGAATAAAATAGATTTTCTTCTTTGGTCGTTTGATATACTTTTAAGTACTTCTGAAAGACCTATAGGATTTTTAACCAGAACAATTTTGACCATCTTATTTTTAAATTCAATATTTTCCATTCTTCCAAGTTTATATTCGAAGTTTTTTATTCTTTCAGTAACCTTATCCATATCTAAACCGGCTTCAATAGAAAATGCTATAGCTGCACAACAATTATAGGCATTGTAAATTCCATCGTATCTAAAGATCACATCGTGTATTTTACCAGAATTTTCAATTTTAAAATGGTATGCATCCTCAGAATATTTTATAGATGTTATCTTGTAGTCATACTCTGGATTTTCAAAGCCACATTTACTGCATGTATATTTTCCAAGCTGTCCATAATTAAAATATTCGTAATCAAGACTGTTGGTACATACTGGACAGAAACGTGATTCAACCACTCTCTGGTCCAACGTACTGAATCTTGATTTTCCAACTCCATAATAAACATTTTTTTTATTTAAATCCTTAAATTTTGAAACCATGGGATCATCAGCATTTAAAATTAGAGTTGTTTTAAGGGGTTTTAATGCTTCATATACAATTTTTGAAGTATTTTCTATCTCGCCAAATCTATCGAGCTGATCCCTGAAGAAATTGGTAATTATAACGTAGTCTGGTTTAATGTATTTGACTATGTTGGGAAATGATCCTTCATCAACTTCAAACACACCCCAATCATATTCATCTTTTGTATTGTTTAAAAATGCACTTGCAACCCCCTGGGGCATGTTTGCACCCCTAAGATTTGACAGTACATTATCATATTGTGAGTGCAGTATATGATTTATAAGATTATTAGTGGTTGTTTTACCATTTGTACCAGTTATAATGACCTTTTTTTTACATCTGGAGTTTAATGTACTTAAAAACTCAGGATTGATCCTTAGGGCAACCTTACCCGGTAGTGCAGTTGCATTCATTCCAACTATTTTTAATGCAACTATTGTGAGTTTACCAGCTAATATAGATGGTTTAATATCTGAAATTTATAAAACCTCCGTATAAATCTAAAATTTTTTTATATATCCTATCGTGGGGACTGTAATCCTTTTATGAATAAATTTTTTATGATGAATAATTTTAATATTATAATATGAATATTTGATTCTATTTTCATTGCGAACTGTTTAATTAAATATAGTGAATTAAATAATAGAATAAATTATTATTTTTTTATGAATTCACAGTCTATAATCTGTTTATACTTTTATTATTTCCGTGAATATTGGATAAAACTTTTTATAAATTCATGTCCCGGAGTTATACTCATTGAACCTGTACTTGCTGAATATTCATCATATTTCATTATATCATCGGATGAATTAGATGTAGAACACATTGAATATGGTACTGGGTCTGATGTGTGGGTTTTTATTGTTATGGGTGTTGGATGGTCGGGTAATATTGCTAGTGAATAATCATTAAAACTTGGAAGTTCATCTAATAGTTTACCTACAATTCTATGGTCGATTCGTTCGATTGCAATCATCTTCTCCTCCAGATCACCTGCATGTCCTGCTTCATCGGGAGCTTCTACATGAATAAAAACTAGATCGTGAGTTTCTAATGTTTTAAGTGCATTTTTAGCCTTTCCACAGTAATCTGTATCATAATATCCTGTTGCACCTGGAACATGGATATTTGTAAGTCCCATATAAATTCCTAATCCTTTGATCAGGTCAACACCAGTAATTGTGGCACCTTTCAGTCCATATTTATCTTTAAAATTTGGTAAGGATGGTTTGACTCCCTGTCCCCACAACCATATCATATTGGCTGGTTTTTTCCCTTCTGAAATTCTTTCCTGGTTTATGGGATGATTTTTAAGTAACTTCTGTGATTCATACATTATATTATTTAACAAAACAGCATTTTTATCTTGAGCAGGTTTTAAAAGATTTCCATTAATTAATTCTCCAACAACATCATGGGGAGGGGTTGATTTTAATGATGCATATTTTTTACCCTTTAACACAAATAGATGCCTGTAACTTGTTCCTAAATAAAATTTGCCATACATATAGAATTTTTGGTTTAACTTTTCTATAAGTTCTGATGCTTCAATTGTACTGATATGGCCAGCATTAAAATCTTTTAATAAACCTGAATTTTCTGTTATAAAGTTGCATCTGAATGCAACATCACCTTCCCCCATTTTGGCACCTACACTTGCAGCTTCCAGTGGACCCCTACCAGTATAATATTTTAAAGGATTAAAACCCATGATTGAGAGATTAGCAACGTCCGAACCTGGTTGCATATTATCTGGCACAGTTTTAAGCATTCCACTAACACCTTTCGACGCTATAATGTCCATGTTAGGTATATCTGCCCTTTGAAGGGGTGTTTCACCATCTAATTCCTTGAGCGGAAGATCGGCCATACCATCTCCAATAACAACCATATATTTCATTTTTTTTGCATCCTGTAAATTTTTTTATCCAATTCCATTAAAAAAATAGTATTTATAACCTTTTTTGGATTGGTAAATTAATATTTTAAATCTTTGTATCAAATTTTTAAGTTCGAGCCTTCCATATGCTTATGATATCACTTAATATTGCAGAGGCAGTCTCAATTGATCCTGCGCCCTTACCAACAACCGTTACATCGTCTGCAAGATCTGTTCTAAATGTTGCAACATTCAATGTACCATCAACTGCAAAGGGTGAACCTTCTCTTACGAGTCTTGGAGATACTTCTAGATTATCGTGGGATGCCACTCCAATGAGTTTGATTAACAAACCTTCCTTTTTAGCAAGAGCTATTGATTCTGGAGTAATTTTAGATATACCCTCAACTTTCACATCTTTTAAACTCACATCCATATTTAAAACTGAATTAGCTAATATAACTATTTTACAGGCTGCATCGATACCTTCAACATCTTGGGTAGGATCAGTTTCAGCTATACCTAATTCCTGAGCTTCATTTAATGTTTGGAGATAAGGTGATCCTTCATTTGCCATTCTAGACAGTATATAATTACATGTTCCGTTTAAAATTCCTAATACAGATGTAATATTGTTACCGGCCAGTGTTTCATGTGCAAAGTTTATTACGGGCATTGCACCTCCAACTGAGGCTTCATATTTAAATTGTACATGTGTTGAATTTGCTGCACTCGTGAGTTCACCGAAGTTTAGGGAGAGTGGTCCTTTATTTGATGTTACAACATTTTTACCATCTTTCATTGATTTTAACATATGTGTTCGGGCTGGTTCACCATTATCTATATTGGTTGGTGATACCTCGATAAGACAGTCGTAATCAATATCATCCAGTACTTGGACACTTGATACATTCGAAACACCATATTCAGGGTAATCTGATATTTTACCTGTTTTTTCTTTGGTTTCAATAAGCAATTCAATATCCAGTCCATCTGGATTGATTGCAGCACCTGATCTGTCGGTTACAGCTACAACGCTGATATCCAGACCATATTTTTCAATGAGCATCTCTTTTTTCATCGAAACAACCTTTGAAACTCCCTTTCCCACTGCTCCAAAACCGATGATACACAATTTCATAAAAGTTCCTCCAAATTAAAAACAGTTTAAACGAGTTCGAAATATTGAACCACTAAATTTAACCATTTATACATTTAATTTTTTTCAAATTTCATTAATTACAAGAAATCCCTTAGATTTTCCATATTCGTTAATGTTTCGCATCAAATCTTTTTTTATTCCATAATCGGCTTCAATCACAATTCTTGAAGCTGATTCTTCAGGATTGTCTGACATCTTCAGGTTCAGATCAGCAACCTTCACACCTTCGATGTTGTTTAAAACCTTGATGGTTTCTTTAAGATCCTTATCAATGATGTTTCCAATGAGAATAGTTGTTATCTTTTCCTTTTTAACAACACCATCAACTTCTATTATTTGGATATCCATTTCTTCAATGGATTTCAAAACTCTTTTAAGAGTTACTCTATCTCCTTCAACACTTATATGAACTGGTATAGTACCCCGCTCAGTTTTTACATCACGTTGATGTATAACTGCAACTATGTTGGCACCAAGTTTTCCAATTGGATCCAAAGCATCTAAAAGCTGTCCCGGAACATCTGAAAGTTCCAATACAAGATTTAATCTCATATTATCTGACCCATTTTGCTTTATCTGCTATTATATTACCCTCTTCATCAGTATGAGCATTTCTTAAGATCTTTTCAGGATTCTTATTTTCTGCTACATCTTCACGTGAAAGGTTAACATTGTCCACCATGTAATGGGTTTCCTCAAGTTCAGGGATGTCCTTGAGAGCTTCTGAAAAGCTTTCCAGTATTTTTTCTGCTTCTTTTTCTATCTTCAAATTACATCACCCTCAGTATAAATTTAATCTAATACACTGTATGTTATCGTCACTTTAATATTGTATTATTTATAATTTGAATTTATATTTAGATAATGATTAAATTTTATTATATAATGTATAAAATTGTAAAATTCAAATTTTGTAGAGTGCTTCCAGTTTATTTTTATAGTTTTCATCCCTTAAAACTTTCTTCACAAGTATCTTATGTATACCAGAACCATACTGTGCAGCTTTTTTAGGCCTCCTCACAATTTCAGAAGGCACACCAATATCCGATGCAATTTCCCTTAGGATACATTTACGAAGATTTTCCACCCCATTATCCAATTTATATTTAATTGGAACACTAAGGGCCATCTCAACAAGTTCTGGATCAAGATATGGGACCCTCAACTCTACACTGTTTGCCATTGTAACAGCATCGTCTCGCTGGAGATTTACATGATACAAGTTTTTAACATCTTCAACAAGATCTTCTTGTACCTTCTCACCATTATCAACATATAACTGGATGTAGCGATGGTAGCCGGCAAAGATTTCATCTGCACCTTGACCAGACATCACAACCTTTATGTCATCAGAACGTGCCATCTCTGATGCTACGTAAACCGGCATACCAACTCCCAATTTCATGATATTGTACTCTTCAATTGCATTTAAAACAAGTTCGGTGTATCTTAGTACATCGTTAACTTCTAAAGTTTTAATCTTCAATGGTAAGTTCATATCAGCTGCTGTTCTTTTAGCAAAATTTATATCACTGGATGTTTCATGCCCTACAGTGTAAAGAGTTGTATCTACTCCTAAATCATCAGATATTTTGGCAATTATGGTGCTGTCTACACCACCTGAAAATATAATTCCCACTCTTGATACTCCATTGGTCCTTTTCTCGACAGAACCGATTAATAATTCTTTAATTTCATTTTTAAGTTCTAATTTATCTTTATTTGAAATGTCAGTTAAATTTTTATCGATCTTATTTGATTTGTCAAAGGTTACTTTTGAATCCAGAAATGTGGTTTTTGGGTGGATATATGAATATTTTTTTGAGAGTTTTAAATTGGTAGTCTGTCTGTTTTCAATCTTAAGTGGCATGCCATTGTAAAGCAGATGATCTGGTGCTAGTGTGTTTACATGTTTTAATCCTATAGACCATAGTGCCTTTCTCTCAGAGGCATAAGCACTTATCCCTCTTAAATCATCACAGCCATAATAGAGTGGTTTAACACCTAATTGGTCTCTTACAACTACACAGTCTTTACCATCGTAAATAGCAAATGCGTAGTCTCCATCCAGATAGTCTAAAGAATTTTTTACTGCATTAACGAGAGATCCATTATAACATCTTTTAACAAGACTTATAATCACTTCACAATCAGAATTAGTATTATATTTGTCATCAAGACAACTTTTGATTTGTTTATAGTTGTATATTTCAGCATTAGCCACTAATACCAAGTTATGCTTTTCAATGGGCTGTGAAACTTCAGTTCCAACAATTGAAAGCAGGTTGTGCCCCATTCCAAATGAACCTTCGGGTGCTGTTAAATTTTGTAAATTATTGTGAATAGTTTTCCCATCAACAAATATTCCCGATCCATCAGGACCTCGGTGTTTAATTGATTTTAACATTTTCAACAGGTCATCACCAACATAATAGTTATTTTTTGTTGTTTTAATGCCTGCTATCCCGCACATAATCGATTCCTTTATTGTAAAATTTGGACATTAATTTTAAATGATAATTTTTAATAATAATCTTATACTTTTTTTCATCAAGAATAATTAGTTGATTAAAATTAGTTAAGTTTTCTGTAGATTCAAGTATTATGCTTTAATATTTAATTTCATAAAAAAAGCTTGATTTCATATTATTATTTAATTTCGAACATATATTATAAAAAGTATCTATGGTCCAGCATGATGATGATCTGCATGTGAACCCATACAAGCATCACAATTAACTGGTATATTATCTTTTTCTTTGTGCAGTTGACATACAACATCTTCTGTTTTAATTTTTCGACACAAGTCACATATCCTTGAAATTATACCACTCTGATTGAGTTTTCCTTCCTTAAGATCCATTGCAAACTCTCTAATTAACTCTTGAACATCATCATTAAATTTTATTCCATGTCCTCGTTTATCACTTATATATTGAGATACTGCGGGTTGTGTTATGTCAAGTAACTCAGAAATTTCCTTTTGTTTCATACCCAGATTCAAAAGCTCTTTAGCAAGTTCTGATCTTATACTGGGAATAACATACCATACTACTATTTCACATGGGGGTCTCATTTTAATCTCACTTTCCTTTAAATTTAATTATTATTTATTATTTCTAATTTAGTAAATTTTTTATCAAGTTTTAATAAAATTTTAATAATTATATGAATATATTGCTTAACTTATATATAACAATTGACATATTATTATTTTTAATGAGTATAACATTATTTTCCATAAAAAAATAGGATTAATAGAATTAGTACATTTACATATTGGGTTAAATTCCGGCTCCTTCTGTGAAGATTTCTTCAATTTCTGATTTTTTAGATAAGAAACCATTGATCTTCACAATGTCAGTAGTTATTCCAAGGTCTTTTATTTCCTTTTCTAGTTCGTCCTGACGTTGTAATATGAGTCTTATAACTTCTGCAACAGGATCTGGCAAATGCCCATGATCTAAATCTATTGCACATTTACGTGATTCTTGAACAATTCTTCCAGGTATTCCAACTACTGTAGAACCTGGTGGTGCGGGTTTTAATACTACTGATCCTGCACCGATCTTGCAGCAATCACCAATTTTAATATTACCTATTATCTTTGCTCCAGAGCCTATTACTACACCGTTTCCAATGGTTGGATGACGTTTCTTTCTTTCAAGGCTTGTTCCCCCTAACACAACTCCTTGATAAATCAAAACATCGTCACCAATTTCAGCTGTTTCACCAACAACAACACCCATGCCGTGATCGATTAATACTCTTTTGCCAATTTTGGCCCCAGGATGTATTTCAACACCTGTTAAAAATCTGTTAATGGTTGAAATAAAACGTCCAAAAAATATGTGATTGCGCGTCCAGAACCAGTTAGCTAATCTGTGAAGCCATATTGCATGAAGTCCAGGGGAGCATAAAACAACTTCTAGTGTACTTCTAGCAGCCGGATCTCTCGAGAATACCATTTTTATGTCTTCTTTTATTCTTTCAAACATTCAATCACCTTTATAAATATATAAAATTAAATGAGGGCAATAATTATCTTATTAAAGCATTTTATTAATTTATAATTACTGCCTAAGTATTTACTCATTTAATTTACTACTTATAGTATTTAATTATTCAATTAGTAAAATCTGAGGATTCTGCTGCTGTTTTGAATATATCCTCAAATACCCAATCCATACTAAGATATCTCTCACCAGTATCTGGTAAAATTACTACTATAAGTTTTCCAGCATTTTCTTCTTTCTCAGCTAGTTGTAGTGCTGCGAAGGTTGCTGCTCCTGATGATATACCTGCAAGTATTCCTTCGTCTCTTGCGAGTCTAAGTAAGGTTTTTGCAGAATCTTCATCTGATACTTGTATGATCTCATCTATAACTTCTGTTTGGAGTACATCTGGAATGAAACCCGGTCCAATACCTTGTATTTTATGTGGTCCTGGGCTACCACCTGAAAGTACTGGTGATGTAACAGGTTCTACTGCTACGGCTTTAAGTTCTGGTTTAAGTTCTTTAAGAGCTTGACCAACACCAGTAATAGTACCACCTGTTCCTGTACCTGAAACAAGTATGTCTATTTTCCCTTCTGTGTCTCTCCAAATTTCTGGTGCTGTTGTTTCCCTGTGAATTTTAGGATTTGCTAAATTTTTAAACTGTTGAGGCAATACTGAACCAGGTATTTCTGCTGCAAGCTCTTCTGCTTTAGCAACTGCACCCTTCATCCCATTAGCTCCTGGTGTCAACACTATTTCAGCACCTAATAAAGCTAACAATTTTCTTCTTTCTATTGACATTGTGTCGGGCATGGTAAGAATAAGTTTGTATCCTCGAGCTGCTGCAACAAATGCTAGTGCTATACCTGTATTTCCACTTGTAGGTTCTATCAATATTGAATCTTTATTGATTACTCCTGCTTCTTCCCCTGCCTCTATCATAGCGACACCAATTCTGTCTTTTACACTTGATAATGGATTGAAAGATTCTAATTTAACAACTACATCGGCTTTTGAGTCTTTTGTTAATTTATTTAACCTTACTATGGGAGTGTTTCCTATAGTTTCGGTTATATCATTTGCTATTCCCCTTGTTAATTCCGGTATTTTAACCATATTTTTCACCTTCTTAGTTTCTAATTACAATTTTAAAATATATATAACTATCGTTATATAACAATAGTTATAAACTGCTTTTTTACTTATAAAACTTTTGTTTAACAACGTTAAGCAACATAATAAAACTGTTGTTTCTAACAATCATATACTAACTATTTCTTTTTCCAACTTTAAATAAATTAAAAAAATAATATATTTAAACACCATTATAAGTGTCTAAATGATTAATATCCGATATAAGAATTTCCTAAATAAAATTATTAGTTTTATACACCACCACCATTGCTTTGTATTCCTTCTTGTGCTATTTTTTCCTCTTTAATCAAATTGCTAACCCATGATGATGCCCAATCAGACAAGTCCTGTGCTTCAAAAGGTTTTGGAATATACGCTTCTTTGTTTGCTATGACATTTCTTGCCAGTTGCCTATATACTTCGGCTTGTTGAGAATCAGGAGCTCCTTCAATGGTTGTTACACCATCAAGTTCGCACATTGTAACTGTTGTAGATCTTGGAATGAACTCAATCACATTTGTCTCAGTTTTTTCACTGAAATCGTTTATCATGTCTCTGTGTGATAATTTTCCGATTGAATTTCCAATTATGCCTCCAAGTAAAGCACCTCCACTGCCGGAGTACTTTAATATACCTTTAAAAAGGTTATTAACAGCGTATATTGCCATGTAATCCGATGAAGTTACTGTGTAAACTTGTTCAGCAATTCCTTGTCTTATTGGCATGGCAAACCCACCACAAACAACATCACCAAGTACATCGTAAATAACAATGTCTGGATCGTAGCTATCTATAATCCCATTGTTGTCAAGCAGTTCGATAGCTGCTATAATTCCACGACCTGCACACCCAACACCTGGTTCTGGACCTCCAGCTTCAACACAATACACACCATTATATCCTTCAAATATA
>Ga0224559_1000641_pt1 | contig 22075 bp, 16 predicted proteins | sample 714S33034metaG_FD_180676 | JGI IMG/M metagenome (GOLD analysis project Ga0224559, IMG submission 180676) | Peat soil microbial communities from Stordalen Mire, Sweden - 717 S3 30-34 | ecosystem: Environmental > Terrestrial > Soil > Wetlands > Peat | place: Sweden: Norrbotten County, Stordalen... | reverse complement strand
GTTGGGCAGCAATCGCGGATTTGTGAAGGTCGCCCCGATCGCCCCGAATATGGAATTCAGCCCCGTGGAGGTATGCGTGGTATCCGTGCAACCGTTGGCTGTGCTTGATCCGTCGGTGTAGAAATACCACGGAGAAGTGGAATTAGCCCCCTGTGAGGCCAGGTTCTCCATCACCACGCAGGGGATGACCTGCGACGCCGAAGTGATAGGGACGTTCAGAGTGCCGGTAATAACAACTTTGGCAGTGCCAACTGTGCCGTCATCAGTGACGCATCCATTCTTCTCAGAGCCGTAGGCCACCGCATAAAATCTGGTTCCTTGGCTCTTGGCATACTGAGCTGCCATGATCGCCTGCTGGCAATCCTCGTGGAAGTCCGGGTATATTCCGAAAGTATTGGCGGTCCCCATCATATTTTTCGTCGTGTTCCCGCTACTAGCGTAATACGTAACCGAATCGCCGCCGGCGCCAGCAGTGCTTATCTTCTGGGGAAACCCGTCATAAGGCATATTCGCCTGTCCATCGCTGACGAATATGATTGCGTTGTTCGCCTGAATCCCGAGTGCAGTCGTCGCCGCCTGTTCGGCCTGAAGCGCCGTTTGCGCCGCATAGATCGCGCCCGCAAAGTAGGTCATATAATTCGAGTCGGGCCAGCCAGACGTACTCGGGGGCTTCAAACAACCTTTAGTGCTGCCATTCCCGATCGCCTTCACAAGGATGGAACTGGAGTTCAATGCGCCGATAGAAGTGAGATAGTCACTTGTGAAACCATTCGCATCGATATTCGTCGGGTCGGCGGTGTGCGGTGTGATCTGGTAGGTCGCGGCGGGAAGCGTCGTGCCACCCGAGGTGCCAGTATAGGCGAATGGCTTGTAGGCAGTCGTTGCCCCCGATGCGGGAATCGCGGGGAGGGTGTACACTTGCGCCGTAGGGGTTCCCGCGCAATTATAGTCATCCGCGACAGTGGTCACTGGAACATTTGGGAACGAAAACAGGCTCACGCGGAAATTGGCGTTCGCGGTGCTGGAAAAGCAACTCACTTGCCCTCCGGCACAGGGACTAATGCCTTGCAGCATTGTCTGAATGCCCGTCATTGCGCACTGCTCCGCCGTAGTGTTTGATTGGGAACAGTATGGGTCGTTACTGTTCATCGATCCCGTCGCGTCCAGGATGATGGCCACATTCCATAGCTGCGCGATGCCCTGCATAGATGCCGTCGCGGTTGCCCCTACGTTTAGCGTGCTGACGCCGAAAAGCCGCATGAAATACGTCGGCATGGCGGCCGTCTCCTTGACTCGAATTGCGTTGTCGACCGCGCCAGATACGCCGCACCCTGTCTTACCCGGCATCAGCAGATTGAGACACAGGGTACTCGGGGTCACAGTAACAGTCACCCCGGGGACGGGGTTCAGCGCCGCGTACGAGGTTGCTATGCTTGTAGCACTGTCGGCGGCTCCAGTGTTGTAGACTGCTCCCGCTGCCGCCAGTACCGCGGCGTTGGCTGAATTCTGGAGCTGGCCGCGGACGACGTATGCGTGGCTTAGGTCGATCGTCAATCCAGCCATGCCCATTAATGCGAGCATTCCGACCGCCACCAGCACCAGCGCCTGTCCGTGCTGGTCATTTAGCACCCTTTGGACAAAAGAAACTTTGGTCGTTCTCATTGAATTTTCCTCGCTGGTTCTGTGGTTAGTATTCATAGACCGTTTCCTGTGCGTAAAAAACACAGCCGGACCCAAATGTCATTCCGTAGACTCCAAGATTGCAGGGGTATGAGGCCAACACGATTACGGGCACCTGCGGCGCCAGGAGCGACTGTGAGCCAGAGCAGGTATTCCCCGTCTGTGCAGGGGTAGAGCCATTTATCGTGACCGTGACATTGACTTTCGTCGGATCGAGGAACGGCGCCGCATTTGTTATCGCTGTGAAAGCGTCCCTGCAGGGATCGGAGGTGGTGGTCCGGATGGTCTGTAGATAGTTTGCGCCAACCCCCACGGCCTGTGTCAGCGTGAGTTTGTTGGTGAAGGCGATCCCAAACGAAAAGGTACCCGTTAACAGCAACAGCAGCACGGGCAGCGCGATGGCCATCTCAACCAGCGTTTGTCCCTCTTCTGCGCAGAAAATACTGGCGCGAAGCCGCCGGCCGACAGGACAGGATTTGACGGCGCGCATCTTTTCTGACGCCGCGGCGCGGGACAAATCGCGCCTTAATGCCACGACTTGCCGATGCAGATCGACCACTATCTTCATCGTCTTTCCTCCGCGTCTCTTCTTCGTGCGTTACGGCTTGCTATCACATTGGGTCGAGAGCTAACCGATGTGCATTTTACCGCACCCGTATTCTATTATGCAACAAAAACTCATCCCTTCCAAAATATATTTATATATTTATGTAAAAGAGAAGGCAAAATTAAGCAGCAGCTATAAACAGATGCTTTCCCTGGCTTGAAACACGGTTCCTGGATCGGATGGAGCTATCCAGGGGGATAGAAGGCGGATTGCCGCTGACCGATGAATTGAAGAACCACCCTGAACCGGCGGGTGGGTGCGGCAAGCCGCCCGTCTGACGCCTAGTCCTTGCTCTTTTTGAGCCGTTGCAGGAATTGATCAAGCTGCTTCTGAGTCACGCCGTTCAGCAACGGATTCGCCCCATCCTGCGCCGCCGGGGTATCGAGTGGAATAAACTGCAAACCGACGCCGTCATTGCCCCAGCGAACGGCCCTGGAGTGCACGGCAATCGAGTGCTCGCTGCTTTGTTCCCCTTCGCCGGTCGGTTGCAGCGTCATCAGGATCAGTGTGCCAGGGTACCAGCGCTCCTCGGTCACCACGTACAATCCCGTCGAGCTGATGTCCCGGATGTCGTGCGCCTTCGGAGCCGCACCCGTCCAGTAATATGCGGCCAGGCCAGGCGCGGGCATCCGCGGAGCCTTTCTCATGTTCGGAGCTTTTCGTGGATCTGGCGACCACCAGCGCCGCAGCCAGCTCTTCGGCGGTTTGTCCTGCATTGCCACCGGCGTCACTAGGTCCATTTCGTAGGTCGGCTGCGTGCCTGGGCGCTCCTCGCCAGCGCTGTTTTCCGACTCCGCCACGCCGGGGCCACCGCTCCAAAGCGGCTTGCTCCGTAACAAAGCCGCATTTTGCACCGCGCCGCCCGCGTTGGAAATCCCCTCCAGCCGGCGCTGCATCTCCTCGGCCACGCAAAGCACCAACTGGTCGGCTACCTGCGTCTGCGACAGATAGATCGAGTGGGTGGGCAACGCCAGAACGCTCTCCGCCCGCGGACTTGAAGCGCTGACGCGAAAGGTGGGGAATGACTCGACTACTTCGATCACCCTGCAATCCGCGTCCAAATACACCAGATCGAGCGGAGTGTGGGTTTCCATCTCGGGAATTCCCCTGAACGGCGCCATCCAGAGACCTTCGCCGGACTTGAGCGCCAGCTTCTCAAGCAAAAGTTTGAGATCAGCGGGTGAAAGATCGGCTACCGCGACCTCCAGGCCGAGAAAACATTCGCGTGTCTGGTTGTATGCGCAAAGTCTTCGCAATTCCATAAAACCTCCGGCCTTCAGCTATAACAGCGCTTCAATGGCAGCACCCAGAAATCACGGCCGCCGTGCGGCTCTTCCCTTTTCGCCCAGCCACAACTCATCGCCGCCATGGCAGCTCATCTACTGCCGCAGCCACAGAAGCCTCCGCCGCTGAGTGCCTTTTCCTCTCCGGGGTCCCGGGCGACTGGTCTTCGTCGCTGGAGCAAAAAAAGAAGCCACATCGCACAACTTTGTTAAGTGCGCACGAATTGAATCGCCACTCACGTGGACGATCGGATTGTCCAGCAATCCCCGTCAAGCTTCACGGCTCCACCAGCAAAGCCGTGAAGCTTGCGCAAGGGCTAAATTACTTGACCCGCGTGCGGCGGCGCTGAATCAAAACGATCAGCACAACAACAAATATCACACCAGCAGCAATCCGGATGATCATGGTATGGTCCATATCTGCTCCTCCTTCCCTCGATGTTATTTGAAGACCTTGAGTGAATCCATCATGGAGATGAACGCAGGTCCCAACGCTACCACAAAGAGCGAAGGGAAAATGAACAGCACCAGCGGGAAGACCAGTTTGACGCTGGTCTTTGCCGCCGCCTCCTCCACCGCCTGCACTCGCTGTGTTCTGAGTGTATCGCCATGAACGCGTAAAATTTTGGCAACGCTGGTTCCATATTGTTCCGCCTGAACCATCATGGAAACTAGGTTGCGCACGCAGTCTACGTCCGTGCGCTCCGCCATATGCTTCCACGCCTCGCTGCGTGGGCGCCCGGCGCGCTGCTCCAGCACCACAATGCCCAATTCATCGCACATCTCCGGCTGGGCCTTTTTTAATTCCACCACGGTGCGCGCCGTCGCCTGATCCATGCTCAGGCCAGCCTCGATGCAGATCACCAGCAGGTCGAGCACATCCGGCAAGCCGAGCCGAAGGCGTTTCTGTCGGGTAGAAATCCGCCTTCCCAGCCAAAAATCCGGCCCGACGAATCCCAGGACCAAGGCCAGTCCGTACACGAAAAAGGGGCTTTTTGCGCCCAGGCCGGTAACCAGCGCCAGCGCGCAAAGCAGCAGCGGAACCAATACTTTGGAGCCGTAAAAAATTTTAACCGCCGACTCGTCGCGGTAACCCGCGCGCTGCAGGCGCTGCAGGGTGACAGAGACCTCGGCCTGGGTTTTGGGCAGAACATTCTCGAAATGCTCCACTACGCCGCTGATCGACAGGCCGGTCTGCTGGATGGCGGTCAACAGGGACTTCTGTTTGGGGCGCGGGTTGATCGCCTCGGAGATTCGCTGCAGCATCTCTTCGCGATAGAACAGCAGCAGCCCACCGCTCACAATCAGCAGGAAGACGACCGCAAAAGTGGAAATCGCAAATCCCATAGGCTACCTTCAAACGTCCATGTTGACGATGCGGTGAATGATGAACCCGCCCACCACGAGCATTCCGCCTGCCGTCCAAAGAGCCTTGATGCCCACCGGATTCGTCCACATGATGCTCATCAGTTTGGGGTTGACGATAAACAAAGCGATGCCCAACACCACCGGAAGAAGGGTGAGTATCCACCCCGTAAGGCGGCCCTGCGCGGTATGAACCGCGACCTGCCGTTTCAGGCGAAAACGCTCCCGGATGACATGAGAGGTCTTGTCGAGAACCTCGGCCAAGTTCCCCCCCGTCTCTTTCTGAATCATAATCGCGGTGGCGACAATGCGAAGATCCTGAATGGGAACGCGGTTAATCAGGTTATCCATGGCCGTCTTCAATTCCAGGCCGTAGTTCTGCTCCGCGACAAACCCCTGGAACTCGCAGCCGACCGGGTCGGCGCATTCCCGGGCCACTGACCCCATGGCGGCGATAAAGCTTTGCCCGGCGCGCAGCGCGCTTACCATCATGTCCAGCGCCTCGGGCAATCCCTGCTGAAACCGGTCAAGGCGCTTCCGGCGCTTATAGAAGACCCAGCCAATAGGTGCGCTTCCCAGCAGCACCCCAGCCCCACAAGCAGCAAGAAGGGAGTCGAAACGCCAATTGACCAGATAGAACGCAATCACAAAGCAGAGCCCGCAACCAAGCATCAGGCCCGCGGCGGTCCACTTCATATCGGCCTGGCTGAGGAGGATTTGCAGACGCGGCACCAGTTCAAACCGGCGCAGCCAGCTATTCAGCCAGGGAATGCCGCTGAGGCGTTCGTTCTTGCGCAGGCTGACGGCCTGCTCACGCGCCTCCAGGCTCTCCGAGGCCAGGGCGGAATGGAGCACGGCATGCACCTGCTTGGCCTGCTGAGAGGCCCCGCTCGTGAAAGCGACCGCAAGCAGGGCTACGACCGAGAAAACGCCCAGAAACACGAAACCAATAATCACTCCCATCTCCGCTGCCCCCTTTCCGATTAATTGACTGGCGTCTCGCGCTCGAACAGAGTCGGCGGCAAGACGATACCCGAGAGACGCAGCCGTTCCAGGAATCGCGGACGGATATGGGTCGGCTGGAATACCCCGATGACCTTGCCATCGGGCCCAATTCCCTTCTTGTTGAAGGCGAATATCTCCTGCATGCTGATGACATTTTCTTCCATGCCGGTGATCTCCGAGACGCTGGTCACCTTGCGCGTGCCATCGCTCATGCGGGTAGCCTGAACCACGATGGTAATGGCCGAGGCTATCTGCTGGCGAACGGATTTTTCCGGGATGCTCATATTGCCCATCGCCACCATCGACTCCAGCCGGGAGATGGCGTCGCGGGGAGTGTTGGCGTGAATGGTGGTCATCGAGCCCTCATGCCCGGTGTTCATGGCCTGCAGCATATCGAAGGCCTCTTCTCCGCGCACCTCGCCCATGATAATGCGGTCGGGGCGCATACGCAGGCAGTTGATCAGCAACTGGCGCTGGCGAATCGCTCCCAGCCCCTCGATATTGGGCGGGCGGGTCTCCAGGCGCACAATGTTCTCTTGCGCCAGGCGCAACTCGGCCGCGTCTTCGATGGTGACGAGGCGCTCATTACGCGGAATGTACTGGGAGAGAATATTCAGGAGGGTGGTCTTGCCGGCGCCGGTGCCGCCGGAGATGAGAATGCTGATGCGCGCCTTGACCGCCGAAGAAAGCACTTCCATCATCTCTGGGGAGACGCTCTGCAACTGAACCAGTTGATTGGCGGCCAGGGGGCCCGTCCCGAAGCGGCGAATGGAAAGCGAGGGACCGTCGAGCGCCAGCGGAGGAATGATCGCATTGACGCGCGAGCCGTCGGGCAGCCGGGCATCGACCATGGGCGAGGACTCGTCCACCCGGCGGCCCACGCGCGAGACGATGCGGTCAATGATTTGCAGCAAATGGCTGTCGTCGCGAAAGGCGGTATCGGTCCTCTGCAGTATTCCACCCTTCTCAATAAAGACATGATCCTTGTCATTGACCAGAATGTCGGAGATCTTCGGGTCCCTCAGCAAGGGTTCCAAGGGGCCGAGACCGAAGACCTCATCGAGCAGGTCGGCCTGTATCTTTTCCTGCTCGTCAAAGTTCAGCGGCACGCGCTGTTCGGCGATGATCTCCTTCACGATGCCAGAGACCGCCTGTCGCGCCTGGCTGTTGTTCACGCGCGACAGCTTCTCCAGGTCCAGCTTGGAGATCAGCGTCCGGTGTATCTCCGCTTTGTACTTTTCCAGATTCAGAACTTCCACGTTTCACCTTCGATCAGCAGAGGAGATTCATTCATTTCCCAGAAGCCCCGGACTCCCGGTTACATCCGGAAAGAAGATTGCGTATCCCATCCACTTTAGCCTAGCGGGCCCGGATTTGAGCCAGCTGAGGCCTCGATCTGCGAATTTCTAGAGGAGTTTTCCAAATTTGCGCCGGAAACAACGTCCGCAATCCACGCTCTACTCCTCCATCGGCAGAAATTTGCGCGAAACGATCGCTCTACTTCTTCAGAAGGTGCCATTGGCCATCAACCCCCTTCACGTAGGTAGCGCCCTTGTAGGTGCGAGTTTCAGGCTCGCCCGGCCGCGGGTTAATCGCACCGTAGCTCTCCAGTTCCATCCGCCTCGCCGCCACGAACTCGGCGCGGCGCTCCGCCTCCCTTGCATCATGATTCGCATCGAGATGCGCATCGACCTGCGCCTCGGCCGCCGGCGGGATAAGCGAAGCCAGCTCCGGCAGCCTTTCCACCACCAGCGGCACGCTGGCTTCGGCCGTCGCATAGTCCGTGCTGTCGGAGGGGATAAAGGTTACCGAAAGCCTCTGTGCGCCCGCCGCCAGCACGGCGCCCGCGGCGGGAGCATAAACAAATGCGCCGGGAATCAATGCCGTGGCGTTAAGCTGAGCCTCACTGAGCGCCGTGCCGTAAGAAATGGGGTTCGGCGCGGCCCAGGTGATGAGGGGCGTCGCTTTGCCGACGGCGAGCGAAACCGTGGCCTGCGCCTCGGCGTAATTGGCGCTCTCGGCCGGGGTGAAGGCTACCGAAAGCGTATGCGTCTCGGCTGCACGCACTGTGCCGGCAGCGGGAGTGTAGACGAATCTGCATGGAACCGATGCCCTGGCATTGAGCTGGGCGTCGCCGAGCGCGTCTCCGTAGGAGGTCGCATCGGGCTCCACCCACAGAATGGTTGGCATCTCCCTGTTCACGGCGCGGGGCTGAATCTTGCGCGGCCGCCATTCGCTCTCGGCTGGCTTCTCCAGGGTGGCAACCCCGCCAAAGCGCGTTTCGGGTTCATCCTGCTGGCTGGGAGCATCCACCAGTTGCAACGCCGCCCGCTTCACATCCACAGATATTCCGCAGGCGGCAAGCTCCGTGAACACCACGGAGCCATCGGGCGTCCATGGCGCCGGAGTTTCCACCTTCGGCGGGCTGCTCGCCAAAGGCGTACGGGGGGAGCTGGAGGGGGTATTCACAGAGGGGCCAGGCTGAACTGCGCCCGCTGCGGCGGCCGCCCGATTCTGTCCAGCGCCTCCCCCTGCCGGCGCGGTGGACGGGCTCTGCTGGGGCGCAAGAATCTTCGTTTTGGAAGTGGAACTCTCGCCTGCTAGGCCTCTCCAGAGACGCTTGAGGCTGAAACCTATCTTCCTTTTTTCCCGGGCTGCCGGAAGCCCGCAGGCGGTTCGGGCCATCCGCCGAATCAGCCGGGAGGCAGGCGAATCTTCCAGCACCAGCGGAATGGCGGTATGCTGCATACGCCGCACTGCGACATAATCGTTGGGAATCTTCCACTGCGCCGGCCGGGTGAGGGCCTTTGAAATCTGATCTTCAGAGACGCCCAAGGAGCGGGGTTCAAACCGGTTGAGCACGATTTCGAGTTTGGGAACGCTGCCGGAGAACAACTGCGAGATCAGCCGGTTCGAGTTGCGCAACCCGGCAATGCTGGCCTGCATGACCAGGTAGACCGTAGAGCCCGCGCAGAACAGGGCCGTGTCCATCAGGTCCAGCCGCGCCCCGATATCGACGATGACATTGTCAAAGTCCTGCCGCGCCACTTCGAGCAGCCTGTCGATGGCCTCATGGGAGGCTTGAAACTGGGGGAACTTGCCTGGGGCCGCGAGCACGAAGAGCCCGGAGCTGTGTTTGACCAGCAGTTTCGAGAAAAAATTCGAATCCAGCCGGTCAGAACTCTGAAGAGCGTTGATGGTCGAGTATTCGGTCGTGATTCCCAGATTGAGCGCGGCGTCTCCCAACGGAAGATCCAGATCGATCAACAGCGTGCTCTGGCCTGACTCCTGAGCCATGGCCACGGCAAAATTGCAGGCCACCGTGGTGACGCCGTCCCCGCCCTTGGCGCCGAAAAAAACCAGCAACCTGCCGTTCGTCTTCTTCCGGAGGCGCGTTGCCGGGCGGCGGACCGAAGCCCGGATCAGAGCCTCGACCATGATGCCGGGAGCTAAAGGCAGAGGCAGAAACTCCCGCGCCCCAGCGCGCATGCAACGCACCAGCAGTTCAGGATTGCCCTGCATCGAATAGACCATCACCGTCGCCGGGCTGTGGACGCAGATACTCTCCACTATTTGCAGGGCGTATTCGGGATTGCTGTCCAGATCGATGATGACGACGTCGTAGTCCTGTTCCAGCAGCCTGGGCACCTCGTCGAGACTCTCCGGATAGGAGGGAAACTCACGGATTTCGACCCGCTGGCATTCGGCCAGGGCGCCGGACACCACCTGGCGGCGCTCCCCGTCCGGGCCGATCAGTGCGATCGACAGAGGGTAGCCCCCCTGGGAGCTCGAATACGTGTCATTGAGGCTTGGAGATGAGTCTGGATTCATAATGTTGCCGCTCTCCGCCGCGCCTGTGCTGCTTGCGGGTTAGTTGAATATCGATAGGCCGACTGCGGGGTGGACATAAAATCTGCTCCTACTCCCTACGATCCTCAACGAGCGAAGAAAGAAAACAATGTTCCGATGGCGATGGCCGGCGCATAAGGTATTCTCCGCTTCAGGGGATTGGCCAAAACCGCTTCCGGATCCCTCACCGTTCCGCGCCGCTTCCAGCCAAACAGCAAATCGCCCGTGCCGGTAAGCAATTCCTTGAAAAATCCACCCACGAGAGCCCAGCAAAGCACCATGACGCCGCCAGCTAGCGCGGTGATGATCATGGCCATGAATAATTGCGCCGGACCAATCCAGGCCCCAATCGCCGCGCACAACTTCACATCGCCGGCTCCCATGCCGCCCAGCCAGAACAGGAATCCATAGACCAGCAGGCCCAGCGCCAGGCCGGCAAAGCTCAGCCCCAGCCCATGCCAGAAGCCTTGGTGGAGGCCGGGCCAGTCATGACGCCAGGGAGAAACCGCAATCCCCGCCAGCAGAAACGGCAGCACCAGCCAGTTGGGGATGCGGCGGTTGCGCAGATCCATAAAGGTCGCCACGGTGAGTACGATCAGCGTTGGCCACCAGGCGAACCAGTGCATACCCCGTCCTCTCCCCATCGTTTTCCCCCTTGAGGGAAAACTTTGCCCTGCACTTCGGTAATGTTACTTGCAATTCACATACCAAACGCCAAGTGGCGGAAATTGCCCAAATACAGTGATTTGACGACCGGCCTCCAGCCAGGTGTACACGTGTGTTTACGAAAACCGGCACCTCTGTGAAGCACGAGGTATACACCCTGCTGGCTCGTCTTCCGCAAGCTCCGCTAGCGCCGCACACCTTCGGCACCGCGTCAGCATAGCCATGGGCTGAAGCGGCAATGTCAGAGGTTTGCACCGAGGGTACCTTAAAGGTCAATACTCCGGCTTTTTGGCTATCAGAAGGCGCCGAGGGGTGCTATTGATGAATAGAGATAATCCAACAGAGCTGGCGTTGATGCGGCGGGAGTCTGGCAGCGTCGCTCTCGGAAATGGCTCCGGCGGCATTAAAACGCCAGGAAATCGAGGTAAACCTCAGCATTTTTGATCCGAATGGGAGCATTGTTGGAAAGCCGTTTCCCCGGTTACCTGCTTTGCTGGCACGCTTGCCAACCTACTCCCATTCCGGTTTTCAGCATCAATAATTCAATTTTCAGCACCGCAAATTCAAATCGAATTATTGATAAAAATTACAAAAGTAATCTCGACAAGGCGATTATCTGACGCTAAAGTGCTAGAGTAGAGTTAAGTGTATTCGATTGTGTTGATTGGGCTGCGTTGTTGGCGGGAGGTGTCACTCCGGTGGCATTTAGCAGGACGCTAGGGGCTATCCCGGCTATCCTGCCGGATCGAGAACGATGATCGCAGGCTATCCACTTCTTCACCCAGTGGTGATGGCAGGCTGATCGAGAACGGAACCGGCTATGATCAAGGTTGGACTGTATTCAGAAGACCGTACGCTCCAAACGCTGCTTTCCTCTGCTCTGGGGAAGGAATTCGAGGTCCACCAGGAGCCCGATGAGGACGGCATGAATTTGCTCTGCGCCGCCGGCGATTGCGATGTCATGATTCTGGATCTGCAGGCCAAGCAGGGTTCCTTGCAGCAGCGCATCGGCAGTGCCCAGCGTCTGATCGCATCGCAAATTCCCGCCGTGATCATGGCCGACGACGCCCTCCGCGCGACCGCGTTCGAGATGGTTCGCGCCGGAGCCTTTAGCTACTGCCGGCGGCCGCCCTCGATCCGCGACCTGAAGACCATGCTCAGCCGGGCCTTCGAAAACTCCTCGCTGCGGCAGCAGTTGCAATCCGTGCAGCAGCGCCTGGAGGCGCCCGGCATTTGCGACCAGCTAATTGGATCCAGCCCGCAGATGCAGCGGGTTTATCAGCTGGTGCATCGCGTCGCCAGCCTCAATGCCGCGGTGCTGGTGACCGGCGAAAGCGGCACCGGCAAGGAATTGATCGCCCGCGCCATCCACAACCTGGGTTCCCGCTCCAGCCGTCCGTTTGTGGCCGTCTCCTGCGGCGCGATTCCGGAAAATCTGATCGAGGCCGAGCTCTTCGGCCATGAAAAGGGCGCCTTCACCGGCGCGTCCGGGGCGCGCGAGGGCTACTTCGAGCAGGCGGACGACGGCACGCTGTTTTTGGATGAGATCGGCGACTTGAGCCTGTTTACGCAGGTCAAGTTGCTGCGCGTCCTGCAGCAGATGGAATTCAGCCGCCTGGGCAGCAGCCGGCTCATTCCCCTGCGTGCCCGGCTGATCTTCGCCACGCATCAGAATTTGGACAAGCTGGTGGCCGAGGGGAAATTCCGCCAGGATCTCTTCTACCGCATCAATGTCATGCGGATTGAATCACCGCCCTTGCAGGAGCACCCCGAGGACATTCCCCGGCTGGCCCGGCATTTTCTGGGCCAGTATGGGCAAATCTTTCAAAAACCGATGGACGACTTCGAGCCCCAGGCGCTGTCCCTGCTCCAGGGTTATTCCTGGCCCGGCAATGTGCGCGAATTGGAAAACGTCATCCAGAGGGCCATTATTCTCGCCCCGTCCAAGTTCATCCGCGCAGAAGATTTGAACTTGAACATCGCGGAAGATTTGAACTCGAACATCGAGGAGGCGGAGGCCGACATCAACGACATCGACGGCGTGGTCGATATCGGCGACTACCACCCCGCGGGCTCCTTCGAGCGGCAGCTTCGCGACTACAAGATCAAGCTGGCGGTGACCGCCGTTCGTGAAAACAACGGCAACAAGACGCTGGCCGCACGCAGCCTGTGCATTTCGCGGGCTTACCTGCACCGCTTGATCCGGCTGGCCGAGCCCGAGCCGCTCCCCGGCGCGCTCTATGAGCAGAACCTCCGGGAAGCCGCCAATAGCTGAGTCTGGCATTCGTGGCTGACGAATGGATTTTCGCGGCGGCCGCGCGGCCTTTCAAGGTTGGCAAACGGATTTTAGCGGCTGGCTCAGCTGCCAATGAGAGCCCCGCCGCTTCCCGAATGAGCTCCGGCGTGAATTCTCCCGCCCGATTCGCTACCATAGAGCCATGCCGCTCTATTCTCCAGGCCAGACGCTGCTGATCGACGCCGACGACACGCTATGGGAGAATAACGTCTACTTCGAGCGCGCCATCGCCAACTTCATCGGCTTCCTTGACCACCACGAGTTCTCGCCCGCCGAGGTGCGCCAGGCGCTGAACGCCGTCGAGCGCGAGACCGTCCTGGCCCACGGCTACGGACTCACCAGCTTTACCCGCTCGCTGACCACCTGCTTTGCGCAACTCAGCCTCGCTCCGCTCACCGAAGAGAGAGCCGAGCGCCTTCTGGGCTTTGCCCGCGCCATCGCCGAGCAGGAGATCGAGTTGCTGCCTGGCGTGGCCGAGACCCTGGCCGAATTGAGCACTCGCCACCAGCTCATTCTCATGACCAAGGGCGACCACGCCGAGCAGGCCGACAAGCTGAGCCGTTCCGGCCTTTCCTCTTACTTTTCCGCCGTGGAGATTGTCGCTGAAAAAGACCCCGCCGCCTACCTCCAGGTGCTCGATCGCCACCAGCTCGCGCCAGGCCCCGGTTGCTCCCCGCAGACCAACTGCCCACCAACCAACTGGATGATCGGCAACAGCCCCAAAAGCGACATCAACCCCGCCCTCGCCGCCGGCCTCAATGCCGTCTTCCTCTTCCACCGCGACACCTGGATTCTGGAGCACGCCACGCTCGATCCCGCGCCCCAGGGCCAGCAGTTGCTGGAGCTCGATTCCTTCCAAAATCTCTGTGAAATCTTCTGAGCACAATTTCACTGATGGTGTAAGGCCTGGGTGCCCAAGACTCCAGGGAATCTCCGCACAGGTCGATATTTGAAAGGGCACGACTTTAGTCGTGCCGCAAACGCAATCAAATCAGCGTGGGCTTTAGCCCCCGAGGGAATGCTCGATGTGAAATCGGACTTAATCAGAGATTCTCTAGAGGCCATCTCATAAACGCCATTGAGTCCGCGCTAGGCGTCCCTCAGGGGCTAAAGCCCCAGTTTTATTGGGCATTGGCGGCACGGCTAAAGCCGTGCCCTTTCAAAGCAGGTTTATGAGATAGCTTCTATACCTGTAGAAGAAATAACAAAAAAAGGGACGGGCTTGAGCCTGTCCCTTTTTTGCTGGAATAGCGGTGGTATTAAAAGTGGTAGGCCACGCCGATGACCGGATTGTAGATGTTGTACCACTTGTTGGTGGTGAGGTTCCCGGGCGGCGTTGTAGTCTCGCCGAAGTTGGGCACCTTGGTGATCAGGCCGCGGTACTCGGCGCGAATGTCGAAGCTGGGGCTGATCTCGTAGGCGACACCGGCGCCGTAGACCAGGCCAATCTCGAGCTGCCGCTTGGCGTCCAGCGTGGTGGTGGTCATGTTGCGGATGGGCTCGAAGATGAATACACCCGGGCCGGCCTCGACAAAGGGATTGTACTTGCGGAAGTTGAAGCTGCGGACGTAGGCGGCGGAGATCTCCATGTTGCGCGTATTCACGGTGTAATGGCCGTGAGGGGTGGTGTAGCCGATGCGGTTGTGATCGGTGACGCCGTAGTTGGCCTCGATGGCGCTGGAGGGCGTGAGCATGAACCGGTAGCTGGCCAATAGGCCATAAGCGGGGTTCGAGTGGACTAAAACGTCGGTTGACGAGCCGACGAACGGCTCCACAAGCGCCGATCCGCTCAGGCTGACGTCCTGGCGGCTTTCCTGGGCGCGGCCTGCTGTCACGCATACGGTCAGCAGAAATGCAATAAAGGCAATCTTCTTCATTCGGTCCTGAACCTCGCGACTGCTCAACCCTCCGGCGGGCAACGAGCTTGTCGATTCCGGCGCGCCGGTTCGAGCCGGGCCCCGCTCTCAGCATTGTAACTGGCCGGAGCGGCCCATGGCGCAAACCCTGCCCGCAAAATAATTTGAGAACTTGGACACAAGGTAAGCCAAACGGACGCTCTTCTGCGGGCAAAATGCCGAAGATGCAGGTTCTTCGACTACGTTTGCCGAAAAAACGCGCCCCACTTCGCTCCTCGGGGACGTGGCCGGTGAAGATTCGAGGTATCCCACCCTAGCCGCAAAAAGTCAAGAAGCAGCTTCTTCGACTTCGCTGCGCTTCGCTCAGAATGACAAGCGAGGGTGGGGCACCCCAATTTTTTGAGGCTTATCACCCAACCCGCTCGACCTGGTAGTGGAAGGGCGGGCCCTGCTCCTGGGCCAGCGCCCGCACGGTGCCGAGAAAGGCCCGGGCGGCGTAGGAGAGCGTGGCCTGACGGCGTGAGACCAGCCGAAGCACCCGCTTCATCTCCAGTTCGTCCACCGGCACGCGCACCAGATCGCCAGTCTCCAGTTCCCTGGCCACGGTCAGGTGGGGAACCAGCGCCACCCCGTTGCCCATGGCCACAAAGCGCTTGATGGCCTCGATGGTGGGCAGCTCGACGCCCATATTCAGCGGCGTGCGGTAGCGCTGGAAGGCCTCGATCACCTTCCGCCGCAAGGGCGAAGCCACATTGTGGGCGACAAACAGCTCTGCCCCCAGGTCGGTGATGGAGACGCGCTTGGCCCCGGCCAGCGGATGGCGGGGATTGACGATGAAGGCCAGGCTGTCGGCGTAGACCGCGATCGAGCGGAAGTGCGCCGGGTCGGGCCGGTAGGAGACGACCCCCAGCTCGAAGGTGCGCAGATTCAGCTCCTCGGGGATGCGAGAGGCCAGCATACGGTGCACGGCCACGCTGATGTGGGGAAAATCTCGCCGGTAGCGGTCGATGGCCTGCAGCAGGTACATACAGGTGTATTCGTTGGCCGCCAGTTGCAGATGACCGCGCTCCAGGCTCTTCAGCTCATCCAGGGCGCTCGTGGCCTCGCGGCGCAGGGCCACGAGGCGCAGCGCGTACTCGCGCAGCAGCACTCCGGCCGCGGTCAGCGAGCCGTCGCGGGCGGCGCGGTCGAAGAGCTGCTCGCCGACCGAGGCCTCCAGCTTGCGGATCACCTGGCTGACTGCCGGCTGGGTGCGGTGCAGTCGCGCGGCGGCTTTGGAGAAGCTGCGCTCCTCGGCCACGGCCAGAAAGGTTTCCAGTTGATTCAGTTCCATGGAAAGCTCCAGGGATCAGGGTTCAGGGATCAGGGTTCAGGGATCAGTTTTCCGTGGCCAGAGGAGTGCATCGGCTTCAATCAGAGGCAGCAGAATAGTGAGCTTGAGCGGCCACCAATCGTGGTAGAGCATAATCTGCCCCCTGATTCCTGTCTCATTATAAGCAATTCTAATCTCCAACCAAAGAATAATAACTTTGCCTTATAGAGCCGAATGCGAGAGACTAAAGAAGTTGCAACGGTTTCCCCTGACAGGCAGGCAAATGAGCTCAGATCACGTAGCCTTCTTCGACACTACCCTTCGCGACGGCGAGCAATCGCCCGGCTGCAGCATGACCACGCAGGAAAAGCTCACCATGGCCCACGCCTTGGAGGATTTGGGCGTGGACATCGTCGAGGCTGGCTTCGCCATGGCCTCGGAGGGCGACTTTGCCGCCATCGCGACCATCACCCAGGCCATCCGCAAGCCGCGCATAGCCTCCTTGGCCCGCGCCCGGACCGAGGACATCCAGATGGCCGCCCGCGCGCTGCAATTTGCCGACCGGGCCCGCATTCACGTTTTTTTGGCTTCGAGCGACCTGCACCTCGAATGCAAGCTGAAGATCAGCCGCCAGCAGGCTCTGGACCTGGCCGCCGAATCGGTGCGCCTGGCGCGTTCGCTGGTTGACGACGTCGAGTTTTCGCCCGAGGACGCCACCCGCTCGGACCGTGATTTCCTGGTCGAGATGGTGCGCGTGGCCATCGAAGCCGGCGCGACGACGATCAATATGCCCGACACGGTCGGCTATACGACCCCCGAGGAGTACGGGCAGATGTTCCGCGAGGTGCGCCAGCGCATTCCGGCCATCGACGCCGAGGGCATCATCCTCTCCTCGCACTGCCACGACGACCTGGGACTGGCGGTGGCCAACTCGCTGGCCGCCATCCAAAACGGCGCCCGCCAGGTGGAGTGCGCCATCAACGGCATTGGCGAGCGGGCCGGCAACGCGGCTTTGGAGGAGATTGCCGCCGCGCTTTATGTCCGCGGCGACCGCTACGGCGTCACCACCTCGATCAAGCTGGAGCAGCTTTACTCCACCAGCGAAGTGCTGGGCCAGATCATCACCTTCCGCCCCTCGCCCAACAAGGCCATCGTAGGCGCCAATGCCTTCGCGCACGAAGCCGGCATTCACCAGCACGGCATGCTGGCCAACCCGCTCTGCTACGAGATTATGACCCCCGCGCTGGTGGGCGCGCCCAAGTCGCACCTGGTGCTGGGAAAGCACTCCGGCCACGCGGCGCTGCGGCACCGGCTGGAGCAGTTGGGCTTTACGGTCACCCGCGAGGAGTTGACGCAGATTTACTACCGTTTTGTCGCTCTCGCCGACCGCAAAAAGAACATCTACGACCAGGATCTGATCGGCTTGCTGCCGGATCAGATTCGCGAAAAGCGCCGCGAGCCGGTCTCCGAACTCGATTGAACTGCCGCCAGCCGGGTGGAAACGGCAGGCAGACCAGAAAATGCTCTACACTTTAAAAGGACAAAGAGAACACAAATGAAACTGAAGATTCTCGTAATAGCCGGTGATGGCATCGGTCCTGAAGTTGCTTCCGAAGCCGTTGCAGTCCTGAAGGAAGTTGCCACCCTCGCCGGCCACACCTTCGAGTTTGACCATAAACGGATCGGCGGCGTGGCCATTGTCAAAGACGGCACCCCGCTGCCGGATGAAACGATTGAAGCCGCGCTCCACTCCGACGCCGTTTTTCTGGGCGCGGTTGGCGGCAATGAGTTCAATTCCCTGCCCGCCAGCAAGCGCCCCGAGGCCGGCCTGCTGAAAATCCGTTCTATTCTTGGTGGCTTCGCCAATCTGCGTCCCGCTTTCGCCTTCAAGGAACTGGCGGTCAATAGCCCCTTGCGCCCGGAGATCATCGACGGCGCCGACATTCTCTTCGTCCGGGAGCTCTTGGGCGGCCTTTACTTTGGCCAGCCCCGCGAGTGGGACCGCGCCGCCAACGAAGCCTGGAACACCATGCGCTACACCAAGGCCGAGGTTGTCCGCGTGGCCCGCGTGGCCTTCCAGTTGGCCCAGAAGCGCCGCCGTAAGCTGACCAGCGTCGACAAGGCCAACGTGCTCGAAGTCTCGCAACTTTGGCGCGCCGCGGTGATCGAAGTCGCGGCCGAATTTCCGGATGTGACCCTCGAACACCAGTACGTCGACGCCATGGCCATGCACCTGATGAACCGCCCGCGCGATTTTGACGTGGTGCTGACGGAAAACCTCTTCGGCGACATTTTGACCGATGAATCCTCTGTGATTACCGGCTCGCTGGGTATGCTGCCCTCGGCCACCCTCGGCGGCAAGGTGAATTTATATGAGCCGATCCACGGCTCCGCGCCCGAAATCGCCGGCAAAGGGCTGGCCAATCCACTGGGAACGATTCTCTCCGCGGCGTTGCTTCTGCGCTACACCGCCGGGCTGGAGACTGAAGCTATCGCGATTGAAACCGCCGTCCGCAAGGTGCTCGAACAGGGCTACCGCACGCCAGATCTGGTGCGCTCGAATTCGCAGGGTTTGACCGTGCTCTCGACCACCGAAATGGGCGCCAAGGTGCGGGAAACGGTGAAACAGCTTCTAGCTGCTAGCAACTAGCTTCTAGCTAAAGGCAAAACGGCAAGCGACGACGCATGGCAGCAATAACCATTGGCAATTGTAAGTGCCGATGCATTCTCGATCACCAAGAGAAAAGCTAGCAGCTAGGAGCTAGTAGCTAGCAGCTAAACAGGAGTTCAATGAGCACCGAACCAAAGACGCTATTTGAAAAGGTCTGGGAGCAGCACGTGGTGGCCGAGCCCAAGGGCGAGCCCACCGTGCTCTACATCGACCTGCAACTGCTACACGAGGTAACCTCGCCGCAGGCCTTCGAAGGGCTGCGGCTGGCCGGCCGCAAGGTGCGCCGCCCCGACCGCTCGGTCGCCACCGTGGACCACAACATTCCCACCACCATCGAGGGCCGGCGCAACATCACCGACCAGATCGCGGCCCGGCAGATGGCCGCGCTGCGCAAGAACTGCGCCGACTTCGGCGTCGAGCTCTACGACGTGGATTCGCCCGATCAGGGCGTGGTGCACATCATCGGGCCGGAGCTGGGGCTGACCAAGCCGGGCATGACGATCGTCTGCGGCGACTCGCACACGGCGACCCACGGAGCCTTCGGGGCTCTGGCTTTTGGCATCGGCACCAGCGAAGTGGAGCACGTGCTGGCCACGCAGACCCTGCCTCAGGCGAAGGCCAAAACCTTCCGCATCGCGGTCGAAGGCGGGCTGCCGGCGGGCGTCACCGCCAAAGACATTATCCTGGCCATCATCGGCAAGATCGGCACCGACGGCGCCACGGGCTGCGTGATCGAGTACACCGGCTCGGCCATCCGTTCCCTCTCGATGGAGGGCCGCATGACGGTCTGCAACATGAGCATCGAGGCCGGCGCACGCGCTGGCATGATCGCGCCCGATGCGACCACCTTCGCCTACCTGAAGGGCCTGCGCTATAGCCCCCAAGGCGCCGCCTGGGACAAAGCCGTCGCCGAATGGAGCAAGCTCACCACCGATCCCGGCGCAAAGTTTGATCGCGAGCTGGTAATCGACGCCGCGACGCTTGAGCCTTACGTCAGTTGGGGAACCAGCCCCGGCATGGTCGCGCCGATCACCGCCAAGGTGCCCGATCCGGCCTCGGCCGCGACCGAAATCGAGCGCAACGGCTTTCAACGGGCTCTTGAATACATGGACCTGAAGGCCGGAACGCCGATCGAGGAGATTGCCATCGACCGCGTCTTCATCGGCTCCTGCACCAACGGCCGCATCGAAGACCTGCGCGGCGCGGCGCGGATTGCCGCCGGCTACAAGGTTTCGAGCCGGGTGAGCGCGATGGTGGTTCCTGGCTCGCAGGCCGTCAAGAAGCAGGCCGAAAAAGAAGGCCTGGACCGCATCTTCCGCGAGGCCGGTTTCGAGTGGCGCGAGCCCGGCTGCTCGATGTGCCTGGCCATGAACCCCGACGTTCTGGAGCCGGGCGAGCGCTGCGCCTCGACCAGCAACCGCAACTTCGAAGGCCGCCAGGGCCGCGGCAGTCGCACCCACCTGGTTTCGCCCGAGATGGCCGCCGCCGCCGCCATTGCCGGCCACTTCGTCGACATTCGCAACTGGACCGTTCGCAAGGAGGGAAAAGCCTGATGGAAGCCTTTCACACACTAACCTCGCTGGCCGCGCCTCTGGACCGGACCAACGTCGACACCGACCAGATCATCCCCAAGCAGTTTTTGAAGCGCATCGAGCGTACCGGCTACGGCGACTTTCTCTTCTTCGACTGGCGGCAGACGCCGTCGGGCGAGCCGGTCCCCGATTTTGTGCTCAACGACCCACGCTACAAGGGCGCGCAGATTCTGATTGCGGGCAAGAACTTCGCCTGCGGATCGAGCCGCGAGCACGCCGCCTGGGCTCTGGCCGACTTCGGCTTCCGCGTGGTCATCGCGCCCACCTTCGCCGACATTTTCTTCTCGAACGCCGGCAAAAACGGCATTGTGCTGGTCCGCCTCGCTGAAGAGCAGGTGGCCAAGCTGCTCGAAAACGCCAAGACCATCCCCGGCTACAAGCTAACGGTATCGCTTGAAGCCCAGACCGTCACCGACAGCCTTGGATTCAAGGCCAGCTTCGAGGTGGACCCTTTCCGCAAGTTCTGCCTGATCGAGGGTCTGGACGACATCGGCCTGACCCTGCGCCACGCGGCAGAGCTGGATGCATTTGAAGCCCGGCACGACCAGGACGGCTGGCTGAAGGCGAAATGCTGAAAGGCAGATTCCAGGTCTCTGACGGCTTGTTGTTGTACCACTCATGGGTGCCCCAGACTTTTGTGGCTGGCATTCCAAACCACACGGTCTCGGTATTAGCAGCTGGAAGCTAGCAACTGACAAGGAGCTTTATGGGAACCAAAGCCAAGAAAACCGCATCGCCATCCCCTCAGACCACGCCCATTCGCCTGACTGGCGCGGAGATCGTCTGGGCCACGCTGGTGGGCGAGGGCGTCACCGACGTCTTCGGCTACCCTGGCGGGGCGATTCTTCCGGTTTACGATGCGCTGCGCAAGTTCCCCATTCACCACACCCTGGTGCGGCACGAGCAGGGCGCGGCGCACATGGCCGACGGCTACGCCCGCGCCTCGGGCAAGGTGGGCGTCTGCATCGCCACCAGCGGCCCCGGAGCCACCAACCTGGTTACCGGCATCGCCACCGCCATGCTCGATTCGATTCCCATCGTCTGCATTACCGGCAACGTCTCCAGCAAGGTGCTCGGCTCCGACGCCTTTCAGGAGGTGGACATTACCGGCATCACGCTGCCGGTGACCAAGCACAACTTCCTTATCAGCCGCGCCGAAGACATTGCTCCGGCCATCCGCTACGCCTTCCAGATCGCCAAATCCGCCCGTCCCGGCCCGGTGCTGGTCGATATTACCAAGGACGCGCAGCAGGCGACGGCCCTCTTCGACTTTGAAGCCGCCAAGCCGCGCCCGGTTCGTCCGCACCCCATGCGGAAGATCGAGGAATCCGGCCTGGAGCAGGCCGCCGAACTGATTCGCAACGCCCAGCGCCCGGTGATTCTGGCCGGCCACGGCATCATCGAATCCGGCGCCATGGAGCAGGTCCGCACCCTGGCCGAACGCGCGCAGATTCCCGTCGCTCTGACGCTGCTGGGCCTGGGCGCGCTTCCCGCTTCGCACCCGCTCAATCTCGGCATGATGGGCATGCATGGCGAATCCTGGGTCAACCACGCTATCCAGAACGCCGACCTGCTGATTGCCTGCGGCATGAGGTTCGATGACCGCGTCACCGGCACCCTCGCCACCTTCGCCACCAAGGCAAAAAAGATTCACATCGAGGTGGACCCGGCCGAGATCAACAAGAACGTCAAGGTCGATGTGCCTCTGGCCGGCGATCTGCGCGAGGTTCTCGAGCGGTTGCTGCCGCGCATTCCCAGCCACGACGGCTCGGCCTGGCTCAAGTCGATCGACGACATCAAGGGAGCCTCGGCGGTGCGCGACATCAAGAACCTGCCCGACCTGGGCCACCTTTACGCGGCGCACGTCATCCACGACATCTGGCGCATCACCGG
>Ga0224559_1000640_pt1 | contig 22089 bp, 19 predicted proteins | sample 714S33034metaG_FD_180676 | JGI IMG/M metagenome (GOLD analysis project Ga0224559, IMG submission 180676) | Peat soil microbial communities from Stordalen Mire, Sweden - 717 S3 30-34 | ecosystem: Environmental > Terrestrial > Soil > Wetlands > Peat | place: Sweden: Norrbotten County, Stordalen... | reverse complement strand
AAGAAAGAAGCTCAACCCCAGCAGCCACAAACTCAGAGCGCTCACTCCACTGGCCAGAACATTGAGCAGCGCCCAGCCAAATCCATGAGTAAAGACGAGGCCTGCGTAACCCCAGGGCCGCGCGTCCCGGACGGTGCGTGCCCAGCGCGACTGGTGATCGGCGAATCCGCGCCAGCGGTAGGCGGGAATCGACGTCTCCACAACTTCAGCGCTGAGCGCCACGCGGTAGCCTGCCCGCGAAACGCGCGCGCCCAGCTCGTAGTCGTCGGCTAAATAATTAACCAGAGGCTCGAGTCCGCCGATCTGGTCGAGTGCCTCGCGGCTTACGGCCAGCGTTGAGCCGAGGCCGTAGTGAAGACCGCCCTCAATCATTTTGGAAAGCAGCACGCCGGCCTGGAAGTCGGTGGCAATGCCCAGCGCCTCAAGCCGCGAAGGGAAGGTTCCGTGGGCACGGCCCCGGTAGAGCGCGGTAACCAGGCCAACGGTAGCCGCTTCTTCGCCGGCGTCGACGCGTTCGCCGGCCGACGGCCCAAAGTGAGCCATTACGCGCTCAAGATATCGCGAGGAGACCGTAATGTCGGAGTCGTTGATGACCAGGTGGCCGTAGCGGGCGTACGGGATGAGCTGGGCGAGGGTGCTGACTTTGCCGTTGGTTCCCAGGCGATCCGGGCACACGACCAGTTGAATTGCGTGGAAAGGAAATTCCCGCTTGAGTTGTTCAACGGCAGCGGCGGCGGGGTCCGCGAGCGAGGAAACGCCGAAAAGCAGCTCAAATTCGCCGGCGTAGGCCTGCGCGCAGTGGCTGCGGAAGGCTTCGATCATGCCGGGGTCGAGCCCTTTGAGGGACTTGAGGATGCTGACGCCGGGAGAAAAAGGCGGCAGCACAGTACGGCGAGCCGCCATGAAAGCGCGGGCCGCAATCATGGACGCCAAGAAGTAGCCGATTCCGGCCACGGTCAGCACCGTGGTGAAGATTGCCACGGATTGGGCCAAAACGTGCGGCATCACAGGGGCTAGTGTAGCGGAAAAGAAGGGAACCGGCAGTAGGCAACAGGAAACAGACGACAGACTGACGGCCAGCGCGGTTGCGCGACTTATTGCGATGTAGGCTGGTCGGGCGGCAGAATGGTCATGGTCGATACGAACAGCCGGTAGTTCGAGTACTTATGAACTTCATCTCCGGCCCGATTCCCAGAGGTCCATGTGGTTTCAACGTCGCTGGGCAGCCACAGCGTCAAATCCAGCGCCTTTATCTTCACCTCGCCGTAGTTGAGCACCGAGCTGAGCTGGTCCAGTTGCAGGCTTGCGATCGGATACAGCAGGTCGGTCCGCATGCGGACAATCCGAAATGTCGATTCATCGATCCACGCCAGCCCCTGACTGTACGTCGAGCAGCTGCCGCCCGGAGTGTGAACGATGGTATCCATGTGGGTGCGCCCCGGAATCTGAGCGAAGGCCACGACATAGGTTTCATGACCTCCGACCTTCTGTTCTCCAAGGTAGCGAAAACGCGATTCCGAAAGGTTGCCTGGAACAAAGAAGAGCCACGAGGTCGCGAAGCCGGTGCTTCGAGGACTGTCCGGATCCTTATCGGGGTCGGCAATAGGATGGTCGTGATTGTCGGTCCTGAACTCATCGAGAGCGTCGTCGCGGCCGGAGTTGCTCTTGGGTACGATGCGGTAGCTGTAGACTCTGTCGTGGTATTGTCTTTCGTTCAGAGACTCAACCGCGAATGCCGGCCGCACCCCTCCCTGTGTACCGAGGGACCTTTGCCCCGAAGGAAAGACTGCCTGCTGCACTTCTTCTCTCGCAATCAGGTTGGGGATTCTGTGGTACATTTCCTCGGTGACAGAGCTGGTCTGGTCGAGAATCGATTTGGTGCGATCCCCGGCCGGCGCCGCGACCGTGCCATCCGTTGCATTCAGGCCCTCATCGAACTTGACCCCACGCAAAGCCGTCACTGCCTTCTTCAGTTCCTCCACCGAGTCTTCAACGTAAGTGCGAAGAGCGGCGCCATGAGCCGATTGAGCCTGGCCCGCACTACCGGGCAAGCCTTCTGCAAGAACAGCGCAATCAGGCACGAACGAAGACGGCTCTTGAGTCCGTGCCACGGGAGATGTGATATCGGGAGCCTGTGCCATCGAGTTCACGGCAGTGCCTGCGACCTGCGGGTAGATCGCCCGCGCGGACGTTAATGCCAGAAGCACAAACAAAAATCGGTGGATCGTGGCTCCAGCTCCGATTTGCGGACGTTCGCTCTCTCGCATTGAGAAATACTCCAGCTTGGCCGGATCCTTCATCTGCTTTCACGGCTGCGAGCCAAAATGCACCGGGTTGCCTGCACCCGGATTCTTATCCATGGCCTACTCGTAGCGAAGCGCTTCGATGGGGTCCATGGAGGCCGCCTTCCATGCCGGATAAATGCCGAAGATGAGTCCGATAGCGAATGAGACTGCAAACGCGATCGCAACCCACATGGCGGAAAGCGCGGCATGGAGGAACGGAACGGCATAATGCAATATGAGCGTGAACGCCGCGCCGGCCAGAATGCCGATTAGACCGCCAACCACGCAGAGAGTTACGGCTTCCAGCGTGAATTGCAGCAGAATGTTTTTCTTGGTCGCGCCAATGGCCTTGCGGATTCCAATTTCCCTGGTGCGCTCAGTCACCGAGACCAGCATGATATTCATCACGCCGACGCCGCCCACCATCAAGCCAACCGAGGAGACGGAGACCATAAAGAGAAAGAGGCCGCCGGTAAGGGTGTTCCAAAGGCGGGTAAGCGAGTCGGGTCCGAAAATGGCGAAATTATCGTTCTGCTCCAGGCGAACGTTGCGGCGGCGGCGAAGCAGTTCGCGAATCTCGTCGATGACCAGCGCCTTGTGGGAGGGGTCGTCGTACTTCACGGTGATCCAGAAATCCTTTTGTTCGGGATGGAGCTTCTGGAAGGTCTCAACGGGAAAATACGCGGAGTTGTCCTGCGTGTTCCGGCCGCTTCCAAAGGGCTGGGGCTGCTTGTCGAGCACGCCGATCACCGTGAAGATGTCGCCTTCGCAATCGATATCCTTGCCAATTGGAGATTCGTCGGGGAAGAGGTCTTCGGCCGCATCGTGGCCTAGCACAACCACATTGGCGCGGCGCTCTTCCTCCGAATCCGTCCACATGCGCCCTTCGATCAACTCGATATCGTTTGTTTGCTTCACCTCCGAGCTGCTGCCATTCAGAATGGTGTTGGTAATCTTGTGCGTGCCCGCTCTGATCGACACGCTGCCCAGGCCCGTCTGAAAATTCTGGTAAGTGAGGCCGGGATCGACGGCAACAATATAGGGCAGGCTGCGCATGGCAACGCCGTCGTCGAAGGTGAGCTGCTTGCGATTCAACTCCTCGGTGGTGGGGCGCTTGCCGAACGGTTCAAAGCGGAAGACCCACAGATCGTTCGTGCCAAGAGACTTGACGAAGCTGTCGATATTGCTATTGAGACCGTTAATGGCCGAAGAAATGAGAATGACGGTGGAGATGCCGATGGAGATTCCGAGAATGGTGAGCCCGGAGCGCAGTTTGTTCTTGCGCAGCGTCTCAAGCGCCATCCGTACGGACTCTTGTGAATCGCGTAGCCTCATGCCTATAGCTCCGATCGCAGGGCGGCAATGGGATCGAGTTGCGAAGCTTTGTTAGCCGGGTAAACGCCGAAAAACAATCCAACAGCGGTAGCCACAAACAAGCTCACGAAAATGGACCAGAGCTCAACTTCCGAGGGAAAGGAGATGAGAAGAGTAATGATCTTGGCCACGGTGATGCCCAATATCACGCCGACCACGCCCCCCGCGAGCGACATGGTGGCCGACTCGATAAGAAACTGAATCAGGATGTCTTTGCGGCGCGCGCCGAGGGCCTTGCGGACACCGATCTCCCGGGTGCGCTCGGTAACCGATACCAGCATGATATTCATGATGACGATGCCGCCAATCACCAGCGAGATGCCGGCGATGGCTACCACGATGGCGCCGAAGTTATCGAGGATGTTGCTGAGCAGGTTCCCGAAGGTTGCGCTGGTATCGATGGAGAAGGCATCGGGGTCGCCCGGCGCCAGATGGCGGCGCGTGCGCATAATGGTCCGTAACTCGTCGGAAACCGAGTCCAGCACTTCGCCGCCCCCGCCCGAATTCACATAGATGGACAGGCTCCTGTGGGCATCGTAAGAATGGAGAAATGTGCTGAGCGGAATAGCGACCCAGTTATCCATGCTCATGCCCATCATCTTGCCCTGGCGTTCGCCGACTCCAATCACCGTGTAAGATGCGCCATCGACGCGAATCTCTTTTCCGAGCGGATCGCCCTCGCCCAGCACATTGTCGACAACGTCGTAACCCACGATGGCCACGTGGGCGCTGTGATCGTCTTCGACTTCAGTGAACGAGCGCCCCTCGTCGATGTTGAGATTTGAAATCGGAGGCATGGTCCAGGTCCATCCGCGGACAGCCGTGTCGGTGGTCGACCTGGTCTGGTAGACGACCTTGCCGGTGCCGTTGTTGCGCTCCGCGCCGACCGATACGCAGCGCTTGCATTCGTCGACGACGGCCCTGTAGTCCTCGTAGGAAATGTCTCGGCGCTTTTGAAAGGCGAGATACTCTTCAATGGTAATGAAGGTCTGCGGCATCTTGGTGATGGTGACCACGCTGGCGCCGTAGCTGTTGATTTTGTCGGTTACAAATCTCTTGGCTCCGTTGGTCAGCGTAACCACCGTGATAACGGACGCAACACCGATGACTACGCCAAGCAGCGTCAGGATGGAACGCATCTTGTTGGCCCAGAGGGATTGCAGCGCGAGTTTTATAGCCTCAGTAAATTGCATGGTCCCGCTTTCGTTGGCAAACCTGGCTTCGCTTCTTGTCGTTCAAGCGGCTGGAGCGACCCTTTCCTGGCGATGGCAGCCCTTCTGTGTGCGCGCCGGCATCGAAAACCCGCCACTTCCAGTGTACGCAACCTCCAACCGCCAGCGCCGCCAAATCTCGATGCCGCAACTGCTCATTCCCGGCCCGATTCCCCCTGGCCACGGAAAGGCCGGGGCCCCTGGCAACACGGCTTCTTTGCCAGGGGAAAGGCCAAAGACCGCCCCGCCGGAGCGGAAGGTCACATGAGATTGAGACTTGCGCCGGTAATCTTAATGACGAAACAGAATCCAATTTGGTCGCGCACCGAAGTGCGCACGGCTTGCGGACAGGTCTGCTCCATGAATCGATTCCGCAATGGACTACGAAGAAATCCGTCACCCGGTTCCAGAGGCCGGTCCAAATTTGCGAAAAACGGTTAGTACCAGCAGTTGTGGATCGAAAGTCCCGGAGGAAGCAGGAGGGGGCAACCCCCTGCTCCGTTGAAAGTCAGGGCGGAAAGCTCGGATTTTCATGACTGTAGGTGGCCCACTGGGCCATGGGTACTCCCTCCGAAAACCGCCTCTGTATCGAATCGAAATCCAAGAATGCACACACCGGCGAAATTAAGACGGGTTTGCCGTGTTCCATGCCCGGCGCTGCCACCCTGGACGCCCGCTCCGGCGTATACTGGCGTCATTTCCCATGCCGTGATGTAGCTACTGGACTCCTTGATTGCGGACATGGAGAAGTGGACGGCGCTGAATGATGCATCTGCATTCAAGGAACTGGCTGGGATGGGGGCTGCCGGCTTTCGCGTTTGGCTTGTTCATCGGACTCACTGGATGCAACACGGTGGTCTGGTTGAAGTCGCCGATTCAACCATCGACGGATCCCGACCAGCAAGCGGATTCCCTGTTGTCCCAGATGACCCAGGCGCAGAAGCTGCAACTGGTCCACGGCAATGTTCCGTTGCCGCCCAACCCCACTCCACCACCGCGAGGCGCGCCCTACTGGGTTCCCGGCATAACGGCTTTGGGGATTCCCGACCAATTGGGCGCCGATGGGCCGGCTGGACTGGGCGACGGTGTTGGCCAGGCAACGGCGCTGCCATCTCCTCTGGCCGGCGCCGCAACCTGGGACCTGACCGAGGCTTACAAGTACGGACAGGTGATCGGCGCGGAGACGAGCGCCTTCGGCATCAACGAAAGCCTGGGCGGCAACGTCAATCTGATCGGCCGCGAGCCGCGCGACGGGCGTGCGTTTGAAACCGGCGGTGAAGACCCTTACCTGTCCGGCGAGATCACGGCTCAGCATCTTCTTGGCGTTCAGAGCGCGAATATCATCGCGGGCATGAAGCACTACCTGCTCAACGACCAGGAGACTGGGCGCACGCAGGCCAATGCTCTGATCGATGAGCGCTCAGCTCGGGAAAGCGACGTGCTCGCGTTTGAAGTGGCGCTCACCGGCTCCAGCGCGCAGATGGCAATGTGCTCCTACAACCTTGTGAATGCTGTCGATGCCTGCCAGAACGATCATTTCCTGAACGATGTGCTGAAGAGAGACCTGGACTTCAAGGGCTTCGTTCTTTCCGACGACTACGCAACGGAAAGCTCGGTGGCGGCGGCGATGGCCGGGCTGGACCAGGAACAGTCGTACGGATACTACTTCGACGGAATCTGGACAAAAGAGAGCCTGGCCGATGGCCTGGCGAACGGCGACATGCCGGCATCGCGCCTGGACAACATGGTGCATCGAATTCTGCGCGCGATGTATGCATCGGGGGTGATGGATTTCGCGGCCACGGTTCAGCCGATTGACGCCGCCGCAGACGCCGCCATCGCTCAGGCAGTCGAGGAACAGGGCGCTGTGCTGTTGAAGAATGCCGGTAACCAGCTTCCGCTCAGCCCAACCGGCGTTGCGTCCATTGCGGTGATCGGGTCTCATGCCGATGTCGGCGTGCTATCCGGAGGAGGCTCGGCACAGGTAACTCCCGTTGGAGGCGCGGCTCTCACTTTGCCCCCCGCGTGTCCCCCGAATCTCCCGCAGCCGGGCGGCCTGGCCTGCACGAATGCCTTTGAGATCTATGACCCATCGTCTCCGCTCAATGCAATCAAGGCTGCTGCTCCGGGCGCCGCGGTTACTTACAACGATGGCGCCAACTCCGCTGCCGCTGCCGCGCTTGCCGGGGCCTTGAGCGTCGCTATCGTCTTCGTGAGCGATTGGGAGAGCGAAGGCATGGATCGCGTGGACCTGAACCTCCCCAACGGTCAGGACGCTCTTGTGGCCGCCGTGGCAGCGGCGAATCCTCATACCGTGGTGGTGCTGGAGAATGGCGGCGCACACGTGATGCCCTGGCTTGGCAGCGTGAGCGCCGTGCTGGAAGCATGGTATCCCGGCCAGCGAGGCGGAACCGCCATCGCCAATCTTCTTTTTGGCAGCGTTAACCCATCGGGCAAGCTCCCCATCACCTTTCCCGCCAGCGTGAGTCAGCTTCCGCGGCCAACCATTCCCACTCCATCCAGTACTACCGGGACCTTCGATGTGGATTACACCGTGGAAGGTTTTAATGTGGGATACAAGTGGTACGAAACGAAGAACCTCAAGCCGCTATTTGCCTTCGGATTCGGGCTCTCGTACACAACATTTTCGATGACAAATCTCCAGCTCACTCCAGACGCATCGCCGGCAAGCGGGTTCCAGGTGAGCATGAACCTGGCGAACACTGGAACTGCCGCCGGGGCTGAAGTTGTGCAGGTGTATTTGGGACTTCCAGCCGGAATCGGAGAACCGCCCATGCGCCTGGTTGGATGGAGCAAAGTGCTGCTGCAACCCGGCGTGCAGCAACCGGTGACGATTACGGTCGATGCCGGCTCCTCCTCCCATCCGTTGTCGTACTGGAACACGGGCACCGGCGCCTGGGTTGTCGCGCCCGGCGTTTATACCGTTTATGTGGGTAATTCCTCCGACAACGTGAAACCGGCGGGGACATTCACCGTCAGCTAAGGGAAAAGGCCGCCGGTTGCACGCGGGCAGGTGGCCCAGGTTTGACCGTCAGATTTGGGAACCCGGCATCAAAATGTAGGACCGATTCGCCCGAGAAATTGTGCTTCGAGTGCTGCGGATGTACGAAAGCTGATCTCGGCTAACAAACGGCGATAGGCGATCGCCGAGTCAATCAGCCCCAACTCCCCTGCACTCAACAAGACCCCCAAGGTTCCGGTCGTCATCAGGCCGCGTCGCATTGCTTCCAATCGCCCCTTGCGTTCATCCATCAGCAGCAGGTCCGCATGCTGTTCCTCGGCCAATTGAATTGCTTCTCTTTCACTGAGTCCCAGGAATGCAAGCTTCGAATCCGGTGGAGAAGCCGTGATGCGGACATCGACCCAGGACGGAAGACGAGTCAACCACAGGCTCACCGCTGCGGGTGCGCCGGCGTGACTTAGCTCCTGTATAACCCCGGCGGGGACAACAATATGCCCGTATATCTGAGGAAGAAGAACGTCGCAATCGATCTGAATCAGGTAATTCAGAGGGGATGTATCGGCAACAACAATCATGCCTGGAGGAGTCCCTTGGCCTGAAGCTGGCGCAAGGTTTCACGATCCTGCTCCAAATCCTCGACGTCATAAGCGTGGTCGTAGATGTGCCGCTCTTTGAGAAAACCATCGAACTCGAACCGCGACAACCCCAGTATTTGGCTTGCCTGATCGTGAGAAAGTGTTCCCGCGCGGTATCCCTCGATCGCCAGCGATTCCAGTGCGTCGCGCCCTGGATTGGGGTGCTGGGCCAGATCGTCGGGGAGTTGGACCGTAATCTGCATGGACTGAGGTTAGCAGGGATGGCGGGGGGAATTCTACATTTTCTCCTCAGGGAACTAACCGCGCAATTCCCGCGTATTAGCAAAATATGCAATGCGTGGGTACATTAAGCTGGAGCGGGATAGGGTTGGCATCGCCGCCCCGGTCATCTCGGCGTACCATGGTAGCGCCGGAGATTGGCGCGAACAGACCGTCCGCTGCAAGCCCGGTAGTGAGTCAGGTTTTGGGTGGCCGCGCAACCACGCCGGCCGCCCGCCAGGCACACGTGGAGGTGAATCCGCTGGAGACTGACTGGTCCCAAGTAGTCCGCCACTGCATGGATGGCGATTCAGGCGCATGGGCTGAACTGGTCCGCACCCACCATCGCCGTGTCTACGGCCTCTGTTACCGCTTTACCGGCAATCCGGCCGACGCCGAGGACCTCACCCAGGACGTTTTCCTGAAGGTCTACTCCAACCTCTCCAGCTTCGATACCGGACGCGGCAGCCTGCAGGTGTGGATCACAACCATGACCCGCAATCTGCTGGTGGACAACTTCCGCAGGACCCGCAACCAGCGCGCGACTTCTTCTTTGGACGACGGCTGGGAGTCGACTGAGGAATTGCAGCCAATAGCCCGCCTGATGGCGGGTGGACCGTCGCCGCACGAGTCGGCGGCTCAGAAAGAACTGGCAAAAATGGTCCAGGACGCCCTCGCCCGCGTCTCCGTCGAGCTGCGCGAGGCGGTGATTCTCCGCGACCTGCAAGATCTTGATTACAAGGAGATCGCCCAGGTGCTGGGCATTCCCGAGGGGACGGTAAAGTCCCGCATCAGCCGAGGCCGCGCGGAACTAGCGAGGCTGCTGGAACGTAATAAACGGGAGGTGATGTAAATGGCAGAGCGCACAAACATTCCGAGCTCCCCCGCCTGTGGCGAGTGGGAGACACTTTTGGCCGACGCGTTGGATGGGCTGCTGAAGCCCGGCGACGAGGCTACCTTTACCGCGCACATGGCCGTCTGCCCGGCCTGCACGGCCCTGTTTGAAGACGCCCGCCGGGGCCGCGAATGGCTCGAGTTCCTTTCGCCCGAGCCCGAGGTTCCCGCCGGGCTGTTGGATAAGATTCTGGCCCAGACAGGCCCAGGGCAGGTAGAAGGCTACGGCCTGATGCCTACCGGGCCCGGCGTGTTGCCGATGCAGCCCGGCTTTATCCCCGCCTGGAAGCGCCCCGGCCTGCTCAGCCTGATTGCCGCGCAAGGCCGCCGCTTTGCCGAGCCGCGCTTGATCATGACGGCGGCCATGGCGTTCTTCACCATAGCCCTCACCCTCAACCTGACCGGCGTCCGTTTGAATAGCCTGCGCCTCGCCGACCTGCGCCCCACGGCGGTGCGCTCATTCATGGAGCGGCGGCTGACCATGGCTTCCACGCCGATCATCCGCTATTACGACCACCTTCGCTTTGTCTATGAGGTCGAGTCCACGATGCGGCAATTGCACCGGACCACAGAGGGAACGGCCGAGCCCCAGGGCGGAGACAACAACCGGCAGAAACCGCAGGACAATCCGCCGGGAGAAACGAAGCAGAATCCCGGGCATAAGGATGGGGGATCCAGGATGGACCCTCCACAACAGTCGGTCACCCCGGCTTTTAACGATTCAGGCGACTATTTGGAAACTTCCCTCAAGCTTCAAGCTCAGCCCGCGCACTCCGGCGGCTCCGCAATAGCACTACGGGAAAGGAGCACAGTATGGACTGCGTAAATCACAGCGGTGTACCCGCAACCGCTTATTGCCAAACTTGCGGCAAGCCCCTCTGCGCCGGCTGCGTGCGCAACGCTGCAGGTGGCCAGATTCTCTGCGAGCCTTGCCTGGGATCGTGGCAGGCCTTTCAACAGCCTTTCACGGTTCCACCCAGTGGTCCGCACCCATCGGCTGCCGCAATCCTGGGGCTCATTCCAGGCGTCGGCGCCATGTACAACGGGCAGTTCTTCAAGGGGCTCATCCACGTTGTGATCTTCGCCGTGCTGGTCAGCATTGCGGAGTACCACGGCATCTTCGGCATCTTCATAGGCGCGTGGTGCCTGTACCAGTCGTTTGAGGCCTTCCACACCGCCAAGGCGCTGCGCGACGGCCAGCCTCCGCCTGACCCGCTGGGGCTGAACGAAGTTGGAAACTGGCTGAACCTGGGCACGCGCCACCAGCCCCCGGCCCAGCCCGGCGCTGGACCTGCTGGCGGCCCGGCTCAACCGAATCCAAACCCTGGCTTCACGCCGGGCTATCAGCCAAACTACGAGCAAGGAGCCTGGCAGACGCCGTTCACGCCGCCGCCACCGCTACCGCCGCCCGGAGTGGCTGGGCCAGGCTTCACGCCAGATCCGGCCGAGTATTGGCGCCCGCTGTTCTGGAAGCGCAAGGAGCCGATTGGCGCCATAATTCTGATCGCTCTCGGCTTGCTGTTCCTGCTCGATCGTCTCGATATCTTCAACGGCCGCCTGCTTGAATTCTCCTGGCCGGTGCTGCTGATTGGTGTCGGCGTGTGGTTGATCGTTCGTCGTATCGGAGATTCCCAAGGAGGTTCAAAGTGAACCGGTATATCATGATTCGCCGCCTTCGCGGCCCCGTTTTTCTACTCCTCATCGGTGTGCTCATGCTCCTGCGCCAATCGCACATCATCCCCAGCTTCTGGCACCTGTTTTGGCCGCTGGCGTTGATCCTGGCCGGCGTAATCATGCTGGCGGAACGAGCTGCCCTGTCCGAAGAGGGATATCCAGGCATGGGTTGGCCCGGCATGCCGCCTCAAGGCCCAATCGATCCTAGGGCCGCAACGGGCATTCCACCCTACCCAGGACAGCCGGTGGCCATCGTGCCGGCCCATGAATACGACAAAGATGACAAAGATCTTGATGGAGGACAATCATGAGCAGCGTACCTCCCAGCACACCTCCCGGCGGCGCGCCGCCCCCGTATACTCCTTACGATCCCAAGACCCAGTACCGCGTTTACCGCGAGCAGCAGAAAGCTGCCTGGCGGGCGCAGCGCGAGGCTTGGAAAGCCCAGCGTTACGCCTGGAAAGCTAACTACGTGGGCGCCTATGGACCGCGAGTTCCCTCCATCGTGGGCCCCGTCATCCTGATCGCCGTCGGCGTGGTAGCCATGCTGATCGTTACCGGGCGCATTGGCGAGGGCAGTTTCTGGACCTGGTATAGCCAATGGTGGCCACTACTGCTGATCGTTGCCGGCCTGGCCCTGCTGGGCGAGTGGGCGCTCGATTTCTACCGCAAAACCCCTGTGCGCCGCGGCGGCAGCTTCATCGGCATCCTGATCCTGCTTGCCATTATCGGCGTTGGCGCCTCGGGATGGAACCACATGAGGCCCTGGTTCAACCAGTGGGGCGATCATGACAACAACGGTTTTGACGACAGCTTCTTCAACGCCTTCGGCCTGCCCCAGCACGACATGGACCAGCAGGTGTTTAGCTCGCAGATTCCCGCCAATGCCACTGTCGATATTCAAAATCCCCGCGGCGACGTCAACGTAACCTCCGGCGACGGACCCAACATTGAGGTGCGAGCCCACGCGGTGGCCTTCGCCAACTCGGATATCGATGCAGCCAAGATCTTTGCCTCCGAGGCTGCCCATGTCACCGTCAGCGGCGGCGCGGTGCTGGTGAAATCGGAAAGCAACAACGACGGCCGCCTCAACATCACTGTCACCGTGCCCAAATCCGCCAGGGTTACCATCAACGCCGCCAAAGGGGACGTGACCGCCGCAGGCCTGGGCGCCGGAGTCAGTGTCACCGCGCAACACGGCGACGTGCATCTGAGCGCGATTACGGGCTCGGTACTGATGCACTTCTCCGGCGGCAAGCACGACTTCTCCGCGCACCAGGTGGACGGCGACCTGACCGCCGACGGCGACTGCAACGACCTCACCCTCTCCGAGATCAAGGGCAAGATCGCGCAGAGCGGCGAGATTCTCGGCGACGTGCACATCGAGAATGTCACCGGCTCCATCCACCTGCACACCTCGGTTACCGACCTGCAAGTGGCTGAACTGCCCGGCGACATCACGCTCAACTCCGACGATCTGCGGGTTTCCGAGGCCAAAGGGACCGTGCATGTCATCACCCGCGCCAAGGACGTCGACCTTAACCAGATCTACGGCGACACAACGGTCGAAGACCGCGACGGAACCATTTCGGTTGAACCAGCCGGCGTCTATGCCGTGGATGCGAAGAACGGCAAGGGCGACATCTCGCTGACCCTGCCGCCCAACGCATCGGCCACGGTTGACGGCCGCTCGCGCAATGGCGATATTGTCACGGAGTTCGCGCTTCCTGTCATCGGCGAAGAGAACAAGACGGTCAACGGCAGGATCGGCTCGGGCGCGTCGAAGATCGTCCTCAGCGCCGACAACGGCGACGTGCGCATCAAGAAAGGCTCAGCCTTCCCTGCCACTCCACCGGCGCCGGCGGTGGCGGCCGCGCCCAACGCTCCGCCCGCACCCAACGCGCCTCATCTGAAGGCGCGCAAAGCTCTGCCTCCGCAACCCGTCACACAGTAACAACGCTAGAGCATGTTCGCTTTTACTGGAGACTTCCGTGCCCCATCCATTCCGCGTTTTTCAGCGGAATGGGTGGGAAACCAATGCACTTGTGGTCTACACCATTTCCGAAATTGCTCTAACCAACTGCAAAACGGCAAACAGGCGCGGGAGAAAAACAGCTCCCGCGCCTATTCCATTCTGAGCGCCTGCATTGGATCGAGCCGCGACGCGCGCCAGGCCGGAACCATGCACGCCAGCGCAGCAACCAGAACCAGCATCGCGGCCACCACGGTAAAGACCGCCGGATCGAGCGGCTGCGTTCCATAAAGCATCGACCGAATGAGTCTTGCCGTGCCCACGCTTGCCGCGAGCCCAAGCACGAGCCCAACCAGCGCCGGACGCAGCCCATCGAGAAGCATCAGCCGCAGCACCTGCTCCCGTTGAGCCCCCAGCGCGATGCGGATGCCGATCTCGCTGGTCCGCTGCGCAACAATGTAGGAGAGCACACCGAACAGCCCCACCGCCGCAAGCAGCAGCGACAACCCGGCAAAGACCATCAGCAGTGTTGCGTTGAAGCTGGCGTCCTGCGTACTTCTACCCACGACCTGGTCCATGGTGAGAATGCCCGACACAGGAAGATCGCGGTCCATCTGCGCGACGATTCTCTGAATCGGCATTGCCAACTGCGTGACATCGCCCCCGGAACGCACCACCAGCGTGGCGTTATTCATGTCATCGGTTGCGTCGAGCGCAAAATACATCGATGGCTGGGCGGCTTCACCAGCCGTGAAGCGCGTGTCGCCGACTACTCCCACGATTTCAAATGGGTGATGACCAAGCGACAGGAGCTGTTTTCCAATTGGATCTTCTCCGGAAAAGTACTCGCGCGCGAAAGCATCGCTAATGATCACTTCCGTCGCATGCCCCGGCTGCTGCGTCCCATCGAATGTGTGTCCGCGCAGAATCGGAATGCCGATGCCGGCGAAATAGCCGGGGTCGGTCCAGCGATGCAGGGCATACAAGAGCTTGCCCCGCGGAGGAGCCGGATGTTCGGGAATGCTGAAGCCGCTGTCTCCTCCGTAGCCGTCTCCCGGAACCACCGGAGAGACAAAGCCAGCCGCCTCCACGCCAGGAAGATTCCTTACCCGCTCGAGCAGCGCATCGAAGAAGTTTGCGCGCTGTGCGGGCTTGCTGTAGCGCGCCTCCGGCAGAGCAAAATCCATTTTCAGCACATTCCGCGTCATGCACCCAAGGTCCACCGAGCGCAATCGCGCATAACTCTTCAGCAACAATCCCGCGCCAATCAGCAACACCACCGTCAGCCCCACTTCAAGCGACAGCAGCACCGCGCGCAGTCTGGTGCGGCCATGTCCCGCGCTGTTTGCGCGCGACGACTCCTGCAGCGCCGTGAGAACGTTGTCGCCCTTGGCGGTGAATGAAGAAATAAACCCGGAAAAGAGTGCGCAAAGTACCACCAGCCCCGCGGCAAACGCTACGGCCACGCCATCCAGATGGATTGCTTCCATGCGAACCATATCGTGCCGCGTGTGAACAACCCATTGAATGACCCCAATGGCCAGCAGAACGCCGGCCGCGCCTCCGCATGCCGAGAGCAGCAGGCTCTCCATCAGATGCTGGCGCAGAAGACGCAGCCGGCTGCCGCCCAGCGCGGTGCGAACGGCCTGCTCCTTGCGCCGTGCCGCGGCCCTCGCCACCAGCAGATTGGCGACATTGAGGCACGCAATCAACAGCAGGCAGCCCGTGGCGGCCAACAGCACATAGAGGGGCGTCTTGATGTCGCCCACCAGGGACTCCAGCAGCGGGCGAATACTTGCGCCCTTGCTCACAAAGGGATTGTCGAGATTCGCATCGTGAAGGCGGCGAGTAATCAACGTCAGCTCAGACACCGCCTGGGTTTCGGTGACCCCCGGTTTGAGGCGGCCGATCGCCACGAAATCGTGGGAGTCGATCGCGTTCATCTCTGTCGCCGGCATTTGGTAATAGATAGGCGTCCAAAGCTGGACAGCCGCATTCGGATAGGCAAACCACGCCGGCATCACGCCGATCACCGTGTAGGGTTTGGCATCCAATAGAACAGTCTGATTGACGATTGAGGGATTGCCGCCAAAGCGCCGCTTCCACAGTCCCCAGCTCAGCAGAACGGTGGGATTGGCCGACGGCTTGTCGTCGTTCGCGGTGAAGTTCCGCCCCAGCGCGGGCTGCACACCAAGAGTGGGCAGCACGTTCCAGGAGAACATTGCCGCACGAACGCCCTCGGGCAACTGCTCCACCGATCCCGAGAGGTTGTACCCGCCGAAACCGGACAGGATCGCCAGATCGCTGAAGCTCCGGCTCTGCTTCTTCCACTCGGCGAAGACGCCTCCGGCACTGTCGTTGTATGGGAATTTGTCGTCGGGGCTCTGCTCGTAGAGCCGCATCAGCCGGTTGGAATCTTGAAACGGCAGCGGCTTCAGCAATACGGAACGGACGATGGTGAAGAGGGCGACATTCGCGCCGATGCCCAGCGCCATCACCAGAATCGCTATCGCCGCAAAGCCCGGTGTCCGCGAGAGCGTGCGCACCCCGTAGCCTATATCGCACAGCAGCAATTCCAGCCAGTTCCAGCTCCACGTCGCACGCGCCTGCTCGCGCAGCAACACAGGATTGCCGAAGCTGCGCAGTGCCGCGTGACGAGCCTCGTCCGCACCCATCCCGGAAGCAATGTTCTCCGCAATTTGTTGTTCGATATGAAATCGCAGTTCATCGTCGAGGTTTGCCGCAGCGTCCCCACGATTGAAGAGCATCTGAATCCGCATTCGTAACCGCTCAAGCCAGCGCATCGCTTTCTCCTCAGGCCTCGGACACAATCAGGTCTATCGCCGCGGACAGACGGCTCCAGTTGGCGGTTTCCGCTTCAAGCTGCTTGCGCCCGGCGGCCGTCAGCGAGTAGAACTTCGCCTGGCGGCCGGTTTCGCTTTCCGCCCACTTGGCCTTGATCCATCCCTGCTGCTCCAGCCGGTGAAGGGCGGGATAGAGCGAGCCCTGCTGTACCTGCAGCACTTCGCCTGAAAGCTGTTGAATGCGCTTGCCGATCGCCCACCCGTGCATCGGCTCGGGCAAGAGCGTTTTCAGGATGAGCATGTCGAGCGTGCCTTGAACGAGATCGTTTGGTTTTCCCATACTATGATTATCTACAACACGGTTGTGTAGACTGTCAAGGTATGCGCTTTAATTTGCTTGATGGACTGTTAGACCGCAACCCGCTGGACCCGCGCCGCGATTCGCGTAAAGACCTCCCACGGAATCGTCGCGGCAGCCTCGGCATGGTCGAAAGCTGAAATGGTCTCGGCTCCTTGGGCTCCTAGAATTACCACCTCGTCGCCAGCTTCGACCCCGGCAATCTCGGTCACGTCGAGCACGGTCTGGTCCATGCTGATGCGGCCCACGATGGGCGCTCGCTCGCCGCGAACCAGCAAGCTGAAGTTGTTGCCAAGCCTGCGGTCGAGCCCGTCGCCATAACCAACGGCCAGCAGCGCCAGGCGCATCGACTCCGTAGCCACAAAGGTTCCGTTATAGCCCACCACGGCGCCGGCAGGGATCGTTCGCACGCCCACCACTTCGGTCTTCCAACTCAGCACCGGCTGCAAAGCGGCCCGCGCCTTACCCAGGCCCTCCGGTTCTTCCGGCTCGAACTCTGGCGCCAGGCCGTAGAGCGCCAGCCCCGGCCTGAGCATGGCCTTCATCCCGTGGCGGCCGGCCAAGGCCGCAATCTGTTCCACCTTGCCTGAAAGCAGCGCGGCGGAGTTGCCCACATTAAGCCAATCCGGTATGAGCCCGGCGTCCGTAATTCTCCCCAGGGCCTTGTCCAGGCGGCCAAGTTGCGCCTCGGTGACCGCGCCGTCCAGCTCATCCGCGGCGAACAGGTGCGTCATCACGCCCTCGAGCTTTAGCGGCGATGCGGGACCAAGCCGCGCCAGAATGGGCCCGAGCGATTCCACGCTCGTTCCCTGCCGGCTCATCCCGGTATCGATCTCCAGGTGAACCGGAAACCCCGCAGGCTGGACCCCGCTCGCACGCGCGGCGGATTCCAGTTCATCCAGGTGACCCAACTGCCAGGCCACCGCGGTAAGCCCATGTTCAACCAGAGCCTGGCCTTGACCGGCAAAGACGCCGCCAATCACCAGAATCCGCGCCTCGGAGCAGACTGCACGCGCCGCCACACCCTCTTCGACGCTGGTCACACCCAGCCACAGAGCCCCCGCGCGCACGACCGCCGGGGCGCAAAGCTCCAGCGAGTGGCCATATGCGTTTGCCTTCACGATGGCCAGCAACTCCGCCTGACCCGCGGCAAGGCTCACGAGAAATCGGTAGTTATCTTCAAGGGAACGGGTGCGAATCTCAACCCAGCAGGGGCGTGTTGGCATCAGGCTGTCCAATCATCAGTCTACGGCATTCTCACAGGCGCTATCCCGCATTCGGAACTCTTTGAGATATGTGAGTTCTTAAACAGGCCACCGGCTAGAAGCTCACTGGACACTCGACGCTCAACGTGGGTATGAAGGTTGCACGTAACGATTGATGGATCGTGCGCGCGCTGGGCATGTACACTACAGCAATTCCCATCTGTGAGGAGGTCGTTTCCATGCCGAAGTTCGTGATTGAACGTGAGATTCCGGGAGCCGGTTCAATGTCGGCTCAACAGTTGCAGGGTGTGGCGCAAAAGTCCTGCAGTGTTCTGCGCAACCTTGGGCCGCAGATTCAGTGGCTGCAAAGTTACGTGACCGACAACAAGATCTACTGCGTCTACATTGCGCCGGATGCGGAAACGATTTACGAGCATGCGCGGCAAGGCGGTTTTCCGGCCAACAGTGTTTCGCAAGTCAAGAGGATCATCGATCCAACCACGGCAGAGGACGAGGCGAGCTGAACCGCGATTGGCCGCCAGATCGTTAATCGTCCTGCGATAGATATCGTTGAAGGCCGCCGCACTCCGGTTGGTCTCGACCGTTCACCCCCCCGTGGCCTTGCATAGCGCCATTTGTGAGCGTCGGGTAACGTGTGTGCAACCGCACCTAACGCAGCAGCGCGAACGCTACCACCGTCTCGCCCTTCGCGCCGATCTCGTCCAGCAACTCCGCTTCAAGCTGATGCGGAACCGGCATCTCGCAGGCGGCGACTTCCTGTTCGCACGCGCCCACAAAGCACAGTTCGCAGTGCCCCAGGGCGTCGCCTTCGCCCATCCCGCCGTCCATGCGAATGGGAGGACCGAAGACGCGACACGTTATCGGCCGCCACGCATACACATCGCACCGCCCGGTTGCGGGATCAAGCGCCGGACAAGCCGCCTGGTTGGCAAACTCCTCGAACCGATCGCGCTCTTCCTCCGATTCGCCAAGCTGACCTGTCGCCAGATCGCCGGGAAATTCCGCTCCATGCTCCGCGATCCAGGCCTGAGCGCGCCGCTCAATTTCGGTTGCCAGCGTCGGCTCGTCGGCACGCAGCGCCTCCATGCCGGCCCGCAACCGCAGAGCATCGAGGGCGCTGATGGCAAAGGCGCCGTAGCAGCATTGCGTGCAACCCGGCCGGCATGCCAGCCAATCGCCCGCGCGCCGTGCCGCATCGGCCAACGCCGCATCCACAATCTGCACCAGCTCCCGATCCTTGGCCGGCAACTCCATGCCGCCAAGGATAACGGATTGGGCCGGCATTGTCCGCCGGATTGAAGTCGGGTGTACCATACCTGCATGGCTATTTATCGGGTCGTTCTTTACCGCTCCGAGGAAGGTTACAGCGTCTCATGCCCAGGTTTACCCGGCTGCTGGTCGGAAGGTGAGACTGAGGAAGAGGCGCTGACTAATATACGCATGGCCATTAGCGAGTACGTGGAAGCGGCTGAGGAACTGGCGAGGGACGGGGAAAGCAGGACAGTTGAAGTTGCTGTGGCATAAGAATACGCGCGTAATAATTCAGGATCTACCAGTTAGTCAGTATTCGTTAAGTTCATACCCCTGCCGCTCAGTGTTATGACCGCTTCTCACTCTCCACCCCCCTCTCCGGCTATCCTTCTTCAAGGAAGGCCAGTTACCATGCCAAAGATTGCAGGGGTCAATCATCTCAGGGCTGTCGCCGCACTTGAAAAGGCAGGGTTTCGCATTCTCCGACAAGGCTCCCACATCATCATGACTGACGGAACGCGCATTGTAGCCATCCCGCGGCACAATCCTGTCAAGGCCGTCACCATGGGCGGCATTGTCCGCGATGCCGGGTTGAGCTTGGACGAGTTTCGCAAGCTGCTTTGACCGCTAAGGGATCAACCGATCTCCCGATCCCAGCCCTCAAGCACCTTCTTGAACGCGCTCATGAATTTGCCCGAATCCGCGCCGTCGATGGTGCGGTGGTCGAAGCCGAGGCAGAAATGCTGCATGGAACGAATGGCGATTGAATCGTTGCCGTCCGCATCCGTCAGCACCACCGGCTCTTTCTTCAACCCGCCAATGGCCAGAATCGCCGACTCCGGCTGGTTGATGATGGGCGTGCCGAACTCGCCGCCGAAAACGCCGGAGTTGGTCAGCGTGAATGTGCCTCCCATGACCTCTTCGGGAAACAGCTTCTTGGTTCGCGCGCGCAGGGCAAGGTCATTCATGGCCTTGGCGATTTCGGCAAAGCTGCGCTCCTCGGCCTGCTTGATAACCGGCACAATCAGACCCCATTCGAGCGCGACAGCGATGCCGAGATTGATGTTGGCGGGGTAGTGAATGGAGCCATCTTCAAGAGTCGCGTTGACGATGGGAAACTTGCGCAGCGCCTCAACCGCCGCTACGGCAATGAACGGCATAAACGTCAGTTTGACGCCGTGCGCAAGCTCGAAGCGGCTCTTCTCGCGCGCGCGAATGCGAGCCACCCGCGTCATGTCCACCTTGTAGACGGTGTAGACGTGCGGGCTGGTGGCTACGCTCTCCACCATTCGCTGGGCGATGATGGCGCGCATCTTCGTGAGCGGAACCCGCTGGCCCCGCAGTTCCGAAAACGTCGGCGTCGAAGCAGCCAGCGGCGGAGTTGCCGCGCTTGACGGTGGTGCCGTCTTGGCCGCCGCGCCGCCCGGACCATGCAGGCTCAAGTGGCGCAGGACATCTTCTTTGTTGATGCGCCCGCCCGAGCCTGTGCCCGTGATCTGCGCCAGGTCGAGGTTGTTGTCTTTGGCAATCCGCCGAACCAGCGGCGAGGAGCGAATGCGCTCGCTTCCGTTCGACAAAAAAGCGGGAGCCACCTGCGGTGAAGCCAACTGCGCCTTCGGCGCGGGAGCGGTGGAACCGCCGGGACCCGCCACTTCCACACCGCCAATAACGGCGACCACAGTGTTGATCTCGACCGTTGCGCCTTCCTGAACTCTGATCTCGGTCAGCACTCCAGCCACCGGCGCGGGAATCTCAGCGTCTACTTTGTCGGTCGAAATCTCAAACAGCGGCTCGTCTTTCTCGACCGTGTCGCCGGCCTTCTTGAGCCATTTTGTGATGGTGCCCTCGAAGATCGACTCGCCCATCTGCGGCATCACGACGTCCGTCCCGCCAATCACTGGGCCGCCGACTGTTCCCTGATCCCTGATCCCTGTTCCCTGTTCCCTGTTCTCTGATCCCTGATCCCTGTTCTCTGATCCCTGATCTCTGATCCCTGATCCCTGCTTTTCGGTCACCACCGCGACCACTGTATTGATCTCGACCGTTGCGCCTTCGGGCACCTTGATCTCGCTGAGCACGCCGGCCACGGGCGAGGGAATCTCAGCGTCTACTTTGTCCGTGGAAATCTCAAACAGCGGCTCGTCTTTCTCGACCGCGTCGCCGGCCTTCTTGAGCCACTTGGTGATGGTGCCCTCGAAGATCGACTCGCCCATCTGCGGCATGATCACGTCGGTTGGCATTGACCCTCTCTTCGCCACTCGGGGCATTGGCGCGCGCCCGGTGCCTGCCGGATTATAAATCGCGCCACCACTCGGCGCTTATGCCTGAAGTGGAAGCCCTTTTGTATCTTTGAGGCGCTGAACCTCGGCTGGAACTTGCAGCGGCGTATCCTCTGCCGGAAAACTAGGCGGGCTTGCGGCATCAGCCTGGGCCCGCAGCGCCGCCAAGCTCTCAACCGCCAGCACCTGTTGATCGAACACCAGCCCAAACTGCCGCGCCGCCTGGTGCGCCATGGCCTCCAGATCCGGCAACGCCCTCGGCTCGCGCGCCTCAAGCTCAAGACTGGTCACCGCGTGGTCGGGGATGCCACAAGGAACGATCAACGCGAAATCGCGCAGGTCGGTGGTTACGTTGAAGGCGAACCCGTGCGATGTAATCCCGCGGGCAACATGAATGCCGATCGCGCCGATCTTTCGCTCCTGACCAGGCTCGCCGCACCAAACTCCGGTCAACCCGGCGACCCTTCCCGCATGCACGCCAAATCCGCCGCACAGCCGGATCAGCGCTTCTTCCATCAGCCGCACGAAATCTACCGGCCCCATGCGGCCTCCGTTGGGGTTGCGCAGGCTGCGCAGGTCGAAGATTGGGTAGCCCACCAACTGTCCCGGCCCGTGGTAGGTGACATCGCCGCCGCGATTGATCTCATGGATCGTCACGCCGCGCCGCGCCAGCATCTCATCCGACGCCAGCACGTTTGCCCGGTGCGCATTCCGGCCGAGCGTGAGCACCGGCGGATGCTCCAGCAGCAGCAGGACATTGTCGACGCGGCCCTGCGAACGCAACTCGGCAATCTCCGCCTGCAGCCGCAATCCCTCGCCGTAGTCCACTCTGCCGAGATAGAGGTACTGGATCATCGCAACTTCAATTGTAGTCAGCAGTGCCGCGCACAGCCCGGTCTCGGGCCGGGAGCCGAGCCGCAAATA
>Ga0224559_1000639_pt1 | contig 22096 bp, 34 predicted proteins | sample 714S33034metaG_FD_180676 | JGI IMG/M metagenome (GOLD analysis project Ga0224559, IMG submission 180676) | Peat soil microbial communities from Stordalen Mire, Sweden - 717 S3 30-34 | ecosystem: Environmental > Terrestrial > Soil > Wetlands > Peat | place: Sweden: Norrbotten County, Stordalen... | reverse complement strand
CGCCGCCGGAATCGCCATTTGCGAGCAGATGGCGGAAGAAGATCGCATCAACAGCGATGTTGTTCCCATAAAAAACAACTACCACTGCGAAATATCACAGTGCGAACCGATCTGCCCGACCGAGCCACTTCGGAAGACTGTCGCGGCGGCGGTCGGATTGGTCGTGTTCATCGCAGCGGCCTGCTTCCTCTGGAGGTTTGTGCTTTGACCCGCGCACACCGCTGCCACCGCCTCAGCATGTACCTGTCCATCCTACTCATGGCGCTATCTGTCGTCGTGCTCTGCGTTGCGAGCGCGGTTTACGAACAGACGGCGCCGCAAACCATCGAACAAAACTAACAATCCGCAACCCATCGGTAGAAGGAAACCAACATGAAAGCGTTTGGAATTGGTATTCTTGCCCTTCTCTGCTTCGTCGCCGTGACATGGACCGGCATAGCCATCAATTACGGCACCTATGCGTTTTGGGCACCGAAGTTCAAAACCGTTGAGCGGAACGTCTATCAACAGACGCCAAGCTACATCAACGGCAATCTGTCCGACCTTCGCGACATGCGCGACCAGATTAACCGCGCTTCCGATCCTGCCGCCAAAGCCTCCTCACAGGCTGCTCTTCGCGACAAAATCAATCACCTTCCGCCAGACTTTCCAGTACCGGCCGACGTGCGCGCCGCGGCCTACAACTGAACCATAAACCAGAAAGAACCAGCCATGAACCGCACTGCAATCTTTGCAATCTTCGCCCTGGGCAGCATCACTCTCGCCGCTTGCGATAAGGCACCCACAAACACTGCCGACGTTCAAGACCAACATGAGCAGGAAGACATCACGGCCCAGGCGGTCGCTCAAGTTCCGTTGCCTACCATCACTCACTTCGCTACTCGCCGGACCCTGAAGGCGGCCTATGAAGCCCAGGACCAGCAAATCCCGACCTACTCCTACCACTTCTCTCAGATGCACAATTGCTACGTCCCTCTCGGCGGCGATGAACACACGTTCGGTTACCCTGTCCCCGGCGCCACGCAGATGACCAACCCCCAAAAGGCCGTGGATATCTGCCGCGACATTTCCGGCCACTACTGCTACGAACTCATGTCGCAGGCTGATCCCGACACCACATTCAAACCGGCCTCGGAAGACGCCACTTGGCTGATGCAACTCAACCCGACAACCGGCAAGAACGAAGTCAGCTACAGCGAGCCGCAGGTCTTCACCAAGACATCACCTATCGATCCGAAGTGGGTTTGCAAGCCAAACCAATAATCGATTCCGAAATCCCATCAAAGGAACCATTCTGATGTCTGAACCCACCTCCCTGACCTTTGCCGAAAAGATCGCCAAGTCGTCTCAGGTTCGCTACGTCGAATACAACTTCAAAACTAGGCAACTATCCATCGTGTTCCGCCGCACCCCGGCACTGTACGTCTATTCCGGCTTCGGCATCGACGCCTGGGAACACCTGCAAAACGCCGATTCCATCGGCTCATACCTTTACAAGTTCGTGACCAAGCCGCTCAACGGCGTTCTGCCATACCAGTTCGAAAAGCGGGAACTGCCGGAAGAACTGCGCGAACCAGAATGACCCGCGGCGATCACCTCTACCTCATTGATGGGTCCGGATATTTGTTCCGGGCCTATCATGCCTTGCCGCCGCTGACCCGAAAGTCCGATGGGCTTCCGACCGGCGCGGTTTCCGGCTACTGCAACATGCTGTGGCGCCTACTTGCCGACATGCAAAACGGCGACCGGCCCACGCACGTTGCGGTAATCTTCGACGCCGGAAAACACACGTTCCGGAACGACATTTACCCCGCGTACAAGGCCAATCGGCCGCCGGTCCCGGAAGACCTTAGACCGCAAATTCCGCTGGTGCGAGACGCTACGCGGGCCTTTGGCGTCTCTTGCGTCGAATTGGCCGGGTTCGAAGCGGATGACCTTATCGCCACCTATGCACGGCTGGCGCGCGAGGCCGGTGCCCGCGTCACCGTCGTGTCGTCCGACAAGGACCTGATGCAGCTTGTCGTCGATGGCCAGGTGCAACTCTTCGACGGCATGAAGAACAAGGCCATCGGCTCGGCCGAAGTGATCGAAAAATTCGGCGTGCCGCCGTCCAAGGTGGTGGACGTGCAATCGCTAGCGGGCGATTCCACCGACAACGTGCCGGGGGTACCGGGTATCGGTATCAAGACCGCCGCTGAACTGATCAACGCCTATGGCGATCTGGAAACGCTGCTTGCCCGCGCTGGCGAGATCAAACAACCCAAGCGCCGCGCCGCCGTGATGGATAACGCCGACAAGGCGCGCCTGTCGCTCCGGTTGGTCACGCTCAATGATCACGTTGCCGTCACGGTTCGGCCTGATACCTTCGCCGTCCGTGGCCCCGACCCTGTGGCGCTTTTGGCATTCCTCCGAAATATGGAGTTTGCCATGTTGACAAGGCAGGTTGAAGCCGTGTATCCAGACACCAAGGAGAACGCAATGGGAAAAGACCTCTACGAATTCTGGCGCAACGCGCTTGCCGGTAATGTCGGCCCAATCCATGAAACGGAACCGGAATGCGGATTTTGGCGCAAACGCATGTCGAAGGGCGGCCCGTTCACGGGGGTGGCGATATTCCCCGGAGAAAGCGACGAACTTGTGGCCATGATCGGCCGCAACCCGCCAACCATCACCGACGCACTCAGCTTATGGACTTGGGTTGTGCGGTATCCCGTGACCGAGGAATTTTACCGCACCTGGGAACAGACCGGCAAGTGGCCCGACGATGACGCTGGTGTCCTGGAATCCTTGGAAGCGCCGGAAGCCTCGACCGAGCCCGGTGCCAACAATCCGCCGAAAGACGAAGCCGAAGAGCTTCGCGAGCAAATCGAATCCGCTTCGAAAAACGCGACAGCGTACAAGACCATCACCGACGACGAAACGGCGGCGAAGGCACAAGGCGCCCGGTCGCGGCTGCTCGAATTGGCCGGTACAGCTGATAAGCAGCACGACAAGGAAAAGGCGCCTCACCTTGAGGCTGGCCGCGCCGTTGACAAGCGCTGGTTCCCGCTCCGCGATACCGCGAAAGCCGCCGCCGACGCGATCCGCGTCGCGATCCGCGACCACGAAAACCGCAAGCTGGCCAAGCAGCGCGAGACCGAGCGGCTGGCGCTGGAAGCCGCCAGGAAGGCAGAGCAAGCCCGTCTGGCCGCGATTGAGGCTGGCAAGCCTGTGCCGCCTCCTCCCCCGCCACCGCCGCCCGCGCCACCTCAGCCCGCGCCTAGCGCGACAATACGCGGAGGTTATGGACGCGCCGCGACCAAGAAGATGATCAAGGTTTATTCGGTAACGGACCAAGACGCCGCCTATGCCTTCGTCCGTAACGATGCGGGCGTGGTCGAAGCCATCGCCAAGGCTGCGAAACGGTTCTGCGAGGCCGGGTCAACCGTACCCGGCGTCACGGTGACGGAAGAAATGGACGTTCGATAGAGGGATTGTCATGTTTACCGTTGCAGATTTGATTACCCGCCTACAGCAACTTCCACCGGAGGCTATTGTCGTGAATATGGCCTCAGAAGACGGCTATTACGAGGTGCTGGGCGCCTGTCGGTTGACGCTGGTTGTTCGTCGCCCAAACCCATACCCTCGGAAAAAGGGGTTTGGCGAATACGTAGACACCGAAGGATTGCCCAAGAATTCGAAGAAAAAACGAATTCCTGCCGTGATGATCGGCCTCTTGACTGGCGACCAACGCCCATTTGACGAACAACACAACATTGGATCACGCAAATGAGCGACACCGGAACCACCGAACAGGCCGGCCCGCCGTCACCCCCGCCAGCCGATCAGCCGCGCCAGAGCCGCGCGCTGGCGACGTGGGAGGCGTTCGAATCTGAACTGAAATCGCGCGAGACGGCCATCATGTCGATGCTGCCCAGCGATGTCAGTCGTCAGCGGTTTATGAATTCGGTTCTGGCCGCCGTCCGGCAAAAGCCGGAAGTCCTCAACGCATCGCCGCGGTCCCTGTTTTCCGCCATCACCAAGTCTGCCCAAGACGGTCTTATCCCGGACGGCAAAGAAGCCGTGATCAACGTCTACAAGACGAAGGTCAAAGGCAAGTTTGGTCAGAAAGACCAGTGGGTGCCGACCGCGCAATATATTCCGATGACGCACGGCATTCGCAAGCGCGCCCGCGAACTCGACCACCTTATCATCAACACCCAAGTCGTCTACGAAAATGACGAATGGGACCGGGAGGAAGGCGACAACCCCCATATCACGCACCGGCCGCCCAAGAAGCTGAACGCGCCGCGCGGTGCTATGATCGGCGCCTATGCCATTTTCAAGCGGGAAGGCACCGGAGAAATTCTGCACCGTGAGGTTATGTACGACCTTGAAATCGCCGATGTCCGCGCCCAATCCAAGGACCCTGACGGGCTGATGTGGGGGACTTTCACCACGGAGGCGTGGCGCAAGACGGTTCTGCGCAGGGGTATCAAAACCGTCCCAGTAAGCGACGGCCTGGACCGCATCGTGACACGCGATGACGAGATGTTCAACTTTGGCCGTGAGCGCGTTGCCGAACCCGCTGCGCTGGCATCACCGCCAAGTCCACCACCGGCGCCCAAGGCTATCACAAACAATCCGGGCCACGCCCTCAACACAATCGACCCTATCCCCGAAGATGTAGACGCGCAACTTGATCGCGTCGCGCTTCGGGAACTGAACGGCGGCGGCGATGAGCCCCAGGAAGAAGCGGAAAGCGTCCCCCCGCAAGCCCCCGCTTCTCCACCATCGCCGCCGTCACCTCCTTCGCCACCGAAGGCGCCGGAGCCACCGAAACCCGTTGACATCAATACGGTTGACCAGCTCGCCGATTGGGTTCGCGATCAGATCAAGGAATCCGAGATGCTTGACCTTGATCCGCTGAACGCGCTTGACGATCAGGTTTCGATGGAATGCGACCAAGCCGGGCGTGAAGACCTCAGGTCTATCTGGAAGGCGGCCTTTTACGCCCGGCAAAAGGTGTTCAGCAGGAAGGCGAAGCGGTAAGATGCGAAAACTTGGAACCCATGCAGCCATCTGCGATGCAGAAGACGACGTTGTGGAGGCTCAGAGAGCCTATTTGAAGCGGTTCGGATGGAATGAAACATGTTCCATGCCGGGCGCATATTGGCTGTGGCGGCGCGATTTTGCAGACGTGGACAAGGAACGGCAGGCAGCATTCGACGCCCGTCCCGTTCCTACACCACCTCACCCGTATGGCATTATCACGGCCAGCACCGTAATCGCCATTGGAATGACCCAGAGCGTTTTGGATCATGACGAAGACCCAGAAGATGACGATGATGAAAGCTGAAGCCATGAGCCGAGATAACGAATGTCGCAAGTCCGACCTGATCGACATTTCCGCAGAAGTGAAGGGCGAGACCGACAAGGCATATCGCCTGTTTGACGGCGCCAAGACGGAATGGGTTCCGAAGTCTCAGGTTGAAGACAACGGCGACGGCACATTCGCGATGCCTGAGTGGCTGGCAAAGGACAAAGGCTTCATTTGATATGCGGCAAATATTATACCTCAGATCGCCAGAAATCCGCGAGCGGGCATGCGCCGCGATCCGGTTAGCGCCGGACGGTTACCGCGTCGAGATTAAGGAACCAACGCGAAGCCTCGACCAAAACGCGAAGTTGTGGGCGATGCTGAACGACGTTTCCGAGCAGGTGGTCTGGTACGGCACGAAACTGTCGTCAGATGACTGGAAAACGATCTTTACCGCATCGCTCCGCAAGACGCGCGTTGTTCCCGGAATCGACACCGGCTCATTCGTTCCGGTCGGCATGAGCACGTCGAAGATGACAAAGTCTGAGTTGTCGGATTTGCTTGAATTGATCGGTGCATTTGGCGCAGAACATGACGTAAAATGGTCTGACCCGAAAGAGGTTAAAAATGGCTGAAACATGGAGCCCAGACGGCATAGCGTGCGGTAAATGCAAATGGTGGTATCAAGGCCAGTGTCGCCGTCATCCCCCGCAGTGGGCTTCATGGCCTTTGGATAATCAGCATCCCATCACATACATGCCAAATCTCAATTGGCCGGATACAAACGCAGGCGATTGGTGCGGCGACTTCACCGCTTCGAACGGAGGTTAACATGAACAAATTCTGGATGGTTCTCGCCAACAACAGCAACATCACAACATACCGGCACGATTCATTCGAGGCGGCGCGAACAGAAGCGGCTCGCCTTGCTCGTATGAACCCGGCCGTCGCGTTCTTCGTTCTCGGCAGCGAAGGCTTTGCCATCAAGCGGGATGTCGATTGGCACAAGACGGGTGACGACGTTATGGACGACGGAGAAATCCCTTTTTAGGCAGATTGCCCAATGCACCCCAAGAAGCCGCCGCGCCGAAACACCCACTCTACATCAAAACGGGGACGCCATTGCAGGCATTCGAGGTGAAGTCGTGACCAAGCAAGCCAAATTCTACACCGAGATCGGCGCCAGAATCAGGGCGCGGCGCATCAGCGCTGGCCTTACCCTTGAAGCGCTGGCCAAATGCGCCGGCAGGGACTTTTCGGAAATCTCGCGTTACGAACGCGGGGAGCGGCCGGTGCCGCTGTTTGAACTGGCGCGGATTGCTGGCGCGGTCGGGTGTGAACTGGCGGACATGGTCAAAGGGGTGCGGGTGAAATGATCAGGATACGCTCGATCGATTGTGAAACGACGGGAATGCCGGAAGCCGAGGGCGGCGCCGAAATTGTCGAAATCGGCTGGTGTGATATTGCGGTCAAACTGGATGACCCGGTTCCGGGTGCGGTGCGGGCTTGGATTGAACCGGGCCGGTGGGGATCGCAACTCTGCAACCCAGGGCGCCCGATCCCGCCGGAAGCCATGGCGGTCCACCATATCCGAGACGCGGAAGTTGCCGCGATGCCCACGGCCGCCGATGTTCTGGCCAATGTGATGGGCGGCGGCGCAAATTACTTCGCAGCCCACAACGCCGATTTTGAGCGCAAGTTCATCACGAACGACGTGAAATGGATCTGCACTTTCAAGGTCGCGTTACGCCTTTGGCCCGACGCCAGCCACCACAGCAACCAATTCCTGCGTTACTTCCTCCCGTTACAGATTGATGACGAAACGCTCGCCATGCCGCCGCACCGCGCCGGCCCCGACGCCTATGTTACGGCGCACCTTCTGGTTATGGAACTGGAATCGGGGAAAGTCTCGATCGATGACATGGTTCGATGGTCGAACGGCCCGGCGCTGCTCCCGCGCGTGAATTTCGGCAAGCACAAGGGCGCCAAGTGGGATGATGTCCCGCTCGATTACCTATCGTGGATCGTGGACAAGAGCGACATGGACCGCGATATCAAGGCCAACGCGAAGCACTGGCTGAAGGTCCGAACCCAGAAGGCAGCGCAATGAGTTCGGATTTTTTCCGCTGCCAGAACGCATCCTGTGGCCGGAAATGGCACGCGGCCAGCCTGGACTATGAGCGCGGCCGCGCGACAAAGCCACGGTCTGACCTGTTCGCGGCGCCGAAGGAAACGAGCGATGACGGCTGCCCGGCGTGCGGCGGCCGGTTGGAACCTGAGCGCGGGTCGCTTTGCGAGGATCGGGTATGACTGATCGGCCGCGCCGACGCGCAATCCCCGTTGCCGTGAAACGCGCGGTCTGCGCCCGGCAGGGCAATTTCTGCAAATGTGGGTGTGGGATGTGGGTTTCAGTAAATCCACACTCTGGAACCAAATACGACCACCGGCCTCCTTTGCGCCTTCGTGACGTGCTTCCGGACGGCTCGGATTACACCCCGCCGCAGCACTCCGTAGAGCATCTGGACGCAATCTGCGATGCCGAGCACCACCGCCGGACGCACGGGACCGGTGCCACTGTCGCGGGATCAGACATCGGCGCCATCAAAAAAGAGCGCCACCGGGACAAAAAGCGCGCCGGAACTGCCCGCATCTGCAAATTTCCCAACAGCAAAGCCAAAATCCAGGCCCGGAAGTGGCCACCGAAGGGGTCGCGGCCGTTTCGGAAATCCAAATAGCACACTTGACGCGCTCGCGATTTGGTAGAATATACGGGGTAGGCCAGCGCCGGAAACGCTGGCCGCCCCTAACCAAGATTTGCCACAGGAGGGCAATTCGATGGCTGCAAGAACACGTATCACCGCGAAGGAAAATGGTCCACACCCGCTTGATGTTGCGCTGGGCGCGCGGATCAGGTTGCGCCGCAAGGAACTTGGTCTGTCGCAAGAAGACCTCGGAAAACTCTGCGGTGACATCACGTTTCAACAGGTGCAAAAATACGAGCATGGCGCGAACCGCGTGAGCTTTTCACGGCTCGTTCAGATTGCGGCCACGCTGCAATGCTCAGTGTCGTCGCTTATCAGTGACCTCGACAACGATCAGTCCGGCAAGCCCGTCGCTATGGATGCCCTTAAAGCACTCAACGAACCGGGCGCGCTAAACCTTCTGGTGGCATTCAGTGTCATCTCAACAGGCCAGCGCAAAGCCGTTCTTGACCTCGCGTGCCAGCTCGCTGGCAAGGATTGACCATGAGCATCCCCTACGCCACCGCCACAAGCGGCGCCAAGGCCCGCGACGAAGTCGTGAAGATGCTGCGGGTCTTCGGGTGTGAATCCGTTGGCTTCATGGATGACTTTGAAAATGGCGCCGTGATCCTGGCGTTCAAACACCACGGCCGGCCGGTCCAATTGCGGGCGTCGGCGCAGGGCTGGGCCGCGATGTACCTCAAAGCGCAGAAGTACAAAAACCATCGCGGCCCGCAGAAAGTGCGCGAGGACGAACGCAAAGCCCTTGCGCAAGGGCTGATCGCCGTGAACTCAATCCTTCGCGATTGGGTCAAAGGCCAGATTACCGCCGTCGAAACCGGGATGCTGTCGTTCAACGCGGTGTTTTTACCTTACATGCTGGCGAGCGACGGCCGCCCCGTGGTCGAACACCTCATGCAATCCGGTCTCGTTCCGGCGCTGGAGGACAAGAGCAATGGCTGAGACGCAAAGGGCCGACACGGTGACAGCCGCAGGGGCTATCCGCCAAATTTTATGTGAATGGCGCCACGCAGATATTCAACGATGGTCCCCACAACAAACAAGAAACCGGAGCCGAGTAATCCAACAACGGCCCATCCCGCGCCTTTCGCCGTGGAAATATCGCCGCTCAATTTCGAAACATTGGCCTTGATCGCGTCTATCTTCACGTCTTGCTCGCCAAGATGCATCTGACGGTCTTTTGTCTGGTCATCGAACCGCTTATCATTCGCGTTGCGCTCGGCATCGAATAGATCCAGGATTCTCTGAAAATCCGCCCGGTTGTGTTCCGAGTGATCTTTGCGGATGGTCTTTTCTTCGTCAATCTCTCGGCGGAACCCTTGCATCTCGGCAAGGATCGCGCCATTGCCCGATAGAACCTCACGCAGGCTGCTTTCGATGCGACGAAGATTTGAGTTTTCGGATTCGGTCATTTCGCCACTGCGGTAGGTTTGACATCGCGACACTTGGCGACGACGGTTTCGAGAAGGTCAAGCCGCTTAGCGCGCAACCGCGCCCCGGAGTCCAATAGCTTTTCGAAGTCTGCCAGTTCGGCCGCGGATTTGAGCGCGTCCAGCGTGTCGGGGTAGTTCGGCGCCGAGGTCACGGTGTCAGGGACGCAAGATACTGGCGTCGGAACGTCGGCCGTCACGGTGTTGACGACGGGCTCGGATGGCTTATCGGCGCACGCGGAAAGCAATACGGCAAGCGCGGACATGGCGAGGTATCGTTTCATCGACTGCGGTCCTCTATGATCTGCGCACGGGCGGATACGGCCCGCTCGCACTCAGTCTTGCCGGCTGGTTTGGCCGCCGCCAGAACCGCCAAGCGGGCCAGTAGCGCCTCTCTTTCGGTCTGGTTCTTGGCTATGGCGGCGACCAGGGATGCCCGTAGCGCATCGCCCTGCTTGCCGAGGGCGAGGATTTTGGTGTTTTGGTTCGCCACTGCGGTTTCGAGGCCGCTGACGTTTCCGTGACACTGTCCAAGACTGTCCGTCGCCGTCTTCAGCTTGGCCTTGAGGCCAGGCGCGCCCCACCAAAGGATCTGATATCCGTTGATTTCGAATGCCTGATAGATGGCAACGGGCGTGAAGATGACGCCACAGAGCGCCAGAACAGCCACGACGGCTACTAGGAGCTTGTTTGCTGCCCACGAGGCTATGGTTGCCCACATTACGGTTGCCCTCCTGCGGCTATCTGCTTGTCAGCCGTCGCAGCGCCCGTGATCGTCTTCTTGTCCTCGGTTGCGGCTGCAATTTTTGCCCTTGCATCAGCGCTGCGCTGGGCACCAAATTGCTGTAAAACACCACCGATAGCAGCAACTACGGCAAGCGACGATCCAATATCCTTGAGGTAGACGGCCAAAATTCCCATTGCGGTTAGCGCAACCATACCCAAATAGATCGCAAACGGTCGCGCGTTGCGGACAAACCGCGTTTCTTCCGGCTGTGGCGCGCTCGCCAGAGCGGTCACAAACTCTTGGGCTTTAGACACGATACTGCCGATACCGCCTTCACTCATGGCTTACCTCAGGCAATTAGCCCAATCACGAAGAAAACCACCGCAGTGCCAAGCACCACGTACCACATGTTCCGCGCCGCCCACGATGTGCCTTTGGCAATCGCAGCCTTCACGTCATCATCGGCCGTGGTGTAGATTTTCAGCGCGTCGGCGACGATCTTCTGCTTTTCTGCGGTCAAGTTTTGAATGATACTCATTTCGTTACCTCTTGCGTTACAATGTTGGTTTCGAGATAGTCGGCCTCACGGCAGCGCCGCGTGTGAAACGCATCACCAAAATCACATAGCTGAAGGATTACGGCGTGCCAGTCTTGGGCGCAAGCCGCTTTCCAAAAGGCCGGGCAGCGCACTTCCGGCCTGCCGTACTGCCAGGCCACGGATGCCAAAACGGTTTGGGCCGCGTCGGGAAGGTTGTTGAACGGCGTTCCTGTGGCTTGGAAATAGTGAAGAATTAAGGAGGTGATGATGCTCTTGCGCTTTGGACCCTCCAGCGCGTCGGCTTCGGCCGCGGTCAGGACCAAAGGCTGGCCGCTGAGCAAGTGCTGGGCACGGTCGCCGCGGACGCCAAGGTAGGGCTTGAGCTTGGCTTGAAGATCGGGCGGCAGCGCGGCCAGTTCCGCGGGCGACAGATAGGCAAGGTCAACACCGCCCGCCACGGTAACGCCGGACGCCTGGAATCCTTTCGGCCAGTATCCGGTGAGGCTGCGGCCTTCCAATTCCGTGATAAATCCCCAATCGATCATGACACACCAAACGCGGACAGCCGCGTCCCATCGACACGAACCCAAAGGCCGCCGCCGCGATACTCGCCGGTTGCGGTAAACACGGGGCTTGTCAAAAACAGAAGATCGGTCGCGCCATCCGTCGAAATGCTGACCGAATTTGTTTTGTCCGTGCTAGTCTTGAAGATGAAAAACCACTTCGGCTTTGTCGCGGTGCCGAGGTTGAGCGGTATGGTCAGCCGAAATCCGGCCGACGCCGTGTTGCAGGGGATTTCGAAGTCATTGGCGGTCAAAGTCGCTGGCGCAGTAAGCGGAGACGACGGCGCGTTTCCGGTCGGCGTGCCTTTCTGCAGCGCCTCAATATCGTTTGCAGCGGCGCCAAAATTGTTTCGCACCGCAGGCGAAAGCACGGCTGCGTTGTTAGCGGGGACGTTGCGGTCGATTGTGCTTGCCATGGCGGTTACGGCCCAATCCCGATTGCAATCCAGTTCACGAAGATAGTTCGGCTCTCGCTGGCACCGCTTTCGTTATCGATTCTGATCGAAAATCCACTCGCGGATTTTCCGTAAACGATTGCGGTGTAGTTGCCACCTGAATTTGCTGGATTCCCTCCGGCGTTGGTGTCCGTCGTGGCAGAAACAAAATATGTAGAAGTCGCGAAAGAACTAGGCAGTGTGACAGTATCAGAACCAAACGCTTCACCAGCCACCGTAACGGGTTTCAACCCGAACTGAAATTTTATGTTACCGGGAAGAACAATGCTGTTTGCCGTCCTCGGCATTAGCGTCCCGAGGGCGGCCGCGGTTAACGCCTTCGTGGCGTCGGCAAGAGTGGTATCAACCGAAGTGCTTACGAGTTGAACGAGACCAAGCTGAGAAACGGTGCCAGACTGGATGGCAACGGATGTGTTGCTGGTCACCAGCCCTTTGGCGTTTGTGGTAACAGCAGAGACGTGAGTGGCGTCACCAGTGGCGCCAGGCGATGAGTTGACGGTGGCCAACGTGCCTGTGGCGCTGACATTTCCTGAACCGTCGAAACTGACAGACCATGTCAGGTCGCCAGAGATGCCAATGGTTCTTGCCGTAGTCAGCTTGTTTGCGTTTGGAGCGCTACTGCCCCATATCGGAACGCCGCCGCTGAGCTGCAGTACAGTTCCATCCGCCGCAGGCGCCAGAACGGTCCAGCCACCAGATGCGCGATATGGAATATCGCCAGCGGTATTCCCAGCATAATCGAGGTAAGAACTGATGCTCGGAAGATTTACGAACGGCAAAATGCCTTGACCAGAAGGCATCGCAGAAAGCAACGGCAAATACGAGAACGGAAGTAATCCTTGCACCTCAGACGCGAGATTGATCTGTGGAGCCTGCCCCGGCACGCCGCCATGATGCGATGCCAAGAGCCCGGCCAGGAACGGCGCGGCGGGATAGTTCGACGGCACATTGGTGCCGACAGAGGGTCCAGCGACAACAATTTCCGGTGCCGTGATTTGGGTCTGGCCGTAGGCAAGATCGATCAGGTAGAGCGGGACATAGCCGGAGGTCGGCGACGGCGGCACCTCGGCGCCGGTCGTGGCGGCAACGCCGTAGACGGCTTGAAGCGTACAAACTGCGCTGCGCCGTGTCGGGAGTGCCGTTCCGGTTCCACCCGGCCCGAGCAGCGGCACGTTCGCGTTGTCAACGTTCCAGAAATTGAGGATGCCGCCTTCGGGATCGTCGCTGGGCACGTTGTCGGATTGCGTGAATGTGGCCTGGATCAGAACCCATTGCGACTGGCCAGACGAAAGCCCCGCCGTGGTCAGCGTCAATTGCTGCGCCGCTGCGATGCCTTGTTGATCGATCAGGTCGGTATCTTGGCCCAATACGCCGTATTGCGTAGCGTCAACCTGGGTCACCTTGTAGATGCGGCCGGCCGCGATGTTCACTTTGAGATCGGCCGGCGCGTCCGGCGTCGCGGCGAGGCCAAACACAACGGTTGCGCCCGTGCCCAAAAAGTCGTTGGTCATCAGGCCAAGCCCGATCAGCGTGTCGCGCGCCAAGCTGAGGAAATCGTAGTCGCGGGCCTGTTCGCCAGTGTAAACTATGGGCCTGTCGGTCATCAGTGCGCGTCCCAAGTCAAAGTGCTATCCCAGTGTTGCGATGTCACGTCCCAGCTAAATGGACCGCCTATTTCCGTGCCGGATATTACCTGCATAAAGGCGGTGATACCACACACCTTGAGCCGCGCCACAATCGAAGTCGCGAGTTCTGCCAGTTGCTCGTTTGTGTAGGGCGATCCGGTCGGTAGCGTGATCTTAACGAAAAAGCTTCCGGGATTTGTCCAGACGAACGGGTTGGATGGTCGGTTCACACCCCAGAAGCTAAATACTTGTCCCGTGGTGCCGTCCCACATACCCGTATCCAGTAAGGACCACGATTCTATGATGACCGGGACAGAACCGAGAAGATCGGCAAGCGCTGCCGAAATCACGGCGCGGGTGTTGGCTTTCGAGAACAGCCCGGCCAAGATGCGGGTGCGGTAGTTCGTATCGCTTTCGCCAGTCTGGCGCGGCAGTGCGTTGCCGTAGAAATCGAGCGCGATCAGATCCAGCCAGCCGCCTGTTGCGGTTCTAATGCGGGTCTGTAGCTTGGCATAAGCGACCAGCGCGTAGATATTGGCGTCGATCGCGGCGCTACCGGTGAGCACGCCTTGCAAGATCGGCGGCGCGCTTTCAAACCAAGCCTGCGGTATCAGGGTTTGGAGCCGTGCCAGGATGTCATTGGTGTCGCCCGTGCTCATGTTGGCGTCACCGTAATGGTTCCGGGCAGCACCCGGTTGAACGTGGTTAGAGCAAGATCGGAATTGACGCCGTTAATCGTGGTCGTGTTGTCCACCACGTATTCGCATCCGGCTACCGCGTTCGCGGCCGAAATCAGGCGGGTAATGGCAAGTTGGGTAGAACCAAGTTGCAGCGCCTGGGTATAGGAGGATAGCGCCGTCTCAACATTGGTCTGCACCGTCGTGGCATCATAGCCCGAAGCGACCTTGATCGTCATGGCGAGATTTGCCGTGACCACGGTAGGGCCAAACACGCCAAACTGCACGCCACAGCCGCGAATGATCGTAATCGCCGCGGTCACGGCATCGATCAAGCCTTGCGATGGATGTCCGCTGCCGTCATCAATCACGACGAAGAAGTAATTGGCGCGGGCCACCAAAGCCGGATAGGTTAGGTCTTCCACAATCACATATCGGATTTCTTGCTGAACCGATGTAATAGCATATTCGACCGCGGCGACGTTGGCCGTGTTCAGGCTTTGCAGGTAGAGCACAAACCGGACGCGGAACGCCGGAGCGCTTTCAGCGTCGAGACCACCGGTAAACGCAGCCGGATTATTGATGGTGTCCACGCCAGAAATCGAGGACAGCATCACCGTAACGGTGTTAGCCTGGACGTTTCCGACCGCACCGCCTGTCGTGTTCTGCGCCGGCACGCTGATCGAAGCCGTGCTGATCGGCAGGACATAGCCGTTATCCGGGGCCGAATAGTGCGGGTTGCTCGTGTCCAGCGTCACGGTTACGGTCTGGGTGCCGTCCGTGGTTCCGGCCTGAAATCCGATTGGAACCACGGCGCGTGTGCTGGAATTGAGCCGAGCCGCGGTGAGGGCGCCCACGGACTTTACCGCGGGGAGGCGGGTCAGGCCAAAATCGGCCATCCAGGAATCGAGGTCGGTGCCTTGGCTGGTCGCGGCGCGGGTCACGGCAAGGAGGTTCAGAACAAGGGCTTGGAGCCACAGCGCCACGCCGGCACAGGCTTCCGCCAATGCGAGGAGAGTTGAGCCCACCGTGAAGTCAAGCAGCGCCGACGCCTTGGCCTGGGCCGCAGCGGTCCATTGGCCAACCAGTTGCGAAAAGCTGTATGTGTTGGGCGCTGGCATTGCGTTACGAACCTCTGGGCGCGAGCCTACAACAAATCCACATTAGCTGACATCAAATTCAAGCAGTTGTGGCGCCCCGGACGTGGCGGACCAGTAATTGATGGTCAAGCTGATCTGATCCGGCGCTATTCTGGCCGTGACCTTCGGTGCCGGGCTGCGCGCCACGGTCTGTTCCTGGAGAATTTGGGCCATAACCGCCATTTCGATTGTGCTTGGCGGCACGGCCTGCCCGATGTAACGGGGAAGTCCGGCGCCGTATTCCGGGTGCCACAAATAATCGCCGGGGTTGGTGAGCAAGCGGCGGATGATGCGTTGCTCGGTCAAGGCGATGTCATCGACCAGCGCAAGGTCACCGCTGGGCGTGGTGGAAAGGTCTTGGCTCCAAGTTGCGTCGAGGTCTGGCATCACGTCGCCTTTACCTTGGTTGAACTCGCCACCACCTTACCGGCAACCACAGAATCGCCGTCAAGCACCACCTTCTTGCCGCCACCACCGAGCAGAACCGTCGCGCCCGTGATCGCAGCATTGCCTTGCGCCGTTACATTCGCATCGCCCTGCGCCGTCACGTTTACATCACCTTGAGCCGCAACGGAAACGTCTCCGGTAACGGTCAAATTCACGGCACCGCTAACCGTTACGTCGAGGTCGCCAGCGCTGATGATGGTGACATTGGTGTCGTTGGTGAGTTTCAGCATGGACCCGGATTTGTGGACCAGCCAAAGTTCTCCGGACTCTGCACCCGCGGCCGCGCCGGGCGGCGGGTTGCGTTGGTCGAAAATCCGCTTCACGATAATGCCGGAATCGCGGTCCCCCTCTTGGAAAACGACCAACACCTGATCGCCTTCGGCCAGCGGCGCGATAAAGCCCCAGCCGTTGCCCATCCAATCGACGCCGACCGGAAGCCATCCACTCTCAAAATCTTCAGGCTGTATCTTGACCTTGGCCGCGATGGCGTTGCCGTCCCACGCCGTGACCAAGCCCATGCGCGGCTCTTGGTAATTGCGGGAATTCCGCTCCATTTGCTGGCGGTTATAGTTGGCTAAATCCTCCATACCACCGGACACGGCGCATCATCCCAGAGATTGTGTCCTGACCATAAGCCAATAGAACACCTTGTACAAAGCCGATTTGGCACGGGCGACGGGGACGAAAGTGCGCCCGTGCGTTACAATTTCCTTGCGTTACACCGCACAGAGCGTTACGTTTGCGAGGGAAAATTTAGGCGGAAGACACCATGACAGGCGTGAAACTCCAAGACTTCCTGACGACACACATCCGATTTGGTCAAGCCATCGGTGACGCGCAAATCAAAGAGATTTGCGTCATTCGGCAAACGGAGGCCGACCCAGCGGCGCGCATCATCACGACGTGGCAAAACGGTCGCGTCAGAAAACACGTCATTCCGCTGCCCAACAAGAATGATAAGCGGACGGCACGTTCGGAACTTGAGCGATTGCCAATGGCGCCGGAAGAGCCCCAGGAAGATCGCAAGCCATCCCCGGTCGAAAACATGATCTACACGAAAATGTGCGACATGGAGAGATGGATTTCGTCCGCGTTCGCCAAGGCCACGCAGGAAGCGAAAAGCAACCCTGCAAATCAGAACGAGGTTTTTGAACGGATGAAAAAAACTCTTTTCGGTGCGGAATCGTACTTCGAGCAAAGAATAAGTAAAATTGAGGAAAGGCAGCTACAACACAGCCACACCCAATCGGTCAAACCGACCAATGACGACAGAAGAATACGTATGGCAAAACGCCTCACTCTCATCGGAAGCGCTTTAACGGTCGTCAACTTGGTAATCATTCTGTGGTGCGTGTTGTGACCGAACAAAACCCGAGCAAGCCGGCAGAATTTGCCTACATTATGCGTGGCGACAAGCAGTTTCTCGTCAGGGTAGAACCATTGAGAGAGGGAGATATTGAACTCATGCGCCCCAAACCAAAAGCACCAGTTGCGCCAAAGGCCAAGAGACAAACAGACGAAGAGTTTGTTGATGTGATCTATAACGCATCTCGCATCGGCGACAAGAAACTGCACTACATCAAGGCGTACAAGAAATTGCTGGCGATCATTCTGCGCGCCAAATTGTCGGCAGCACGCTGGGAAAAGCGCTATCGTGCGCTTAAAGCAAAGCACGGCAAGACCAAACCACAGGCGGTGACTACCGTTATACCACCACAGCTTTTAAGGGCGGACGTTATTGCCAAAGCAGTCCGCGGTGCCGAAGCTATGATGAAAAAAGAGAAGTTGAAAAAAGCGGACAAAGCACGTCTTTCACGTCGGAAGCGTTGAACTGGTGGAATGGTTCTTGGCCCTGACCCGCATAAGCCATCCGCTGTTGGCGTTCAGTTCGTGCTCGATCCTGTCTGCAAAATAAAACTGGTCCCACGCCGTATTTGTCCCCGTCAGGCTCATAACAGTATCGTCAGTGAGCAGCGGATCGCCGGGAGCGGAAATTTCGATGACGCGTTCCCGCTTTGTGATCTGCTTGAGATAGGCAGTTGCCAAATCTTGGCATTGGGCGTGCGTCTTGTTCGGAATGTTATACGAATAAATCTGTGTCCCCGCCTTGTTGCCGGTTCTGTTGTTGCGAAGCGGGTTGAGGGCGCTGGCCTCTGCCTTTGCCTTCTTTCCTGTGGCGCGGCTGAAGCTTTGCACCACGACTTTCACGTCCCGCGCGACGGTTAGGGCGCGCGTGCATTTCAGGGTCAACACGTTCGATTGGAGCACTTGCCCAGCATCGCGCGGCACATATTTGAAGATGTACGGGTTCGTCTCGTTTGGCTTTTCCGGCTGTCCAAAGTAAAGCTGAGTGCCACGGATCAGGATGACAAAACCTTCGTCCTGTGCCAGTTGCGTCAGCAAATCCCATTCCGAAATCTTCCGGCTTTCCAGGTTCGTTTCGTTGTTGAAATACGAACCGACCTTCTTGTGTGTCGCCGTGATCTTCGGTTTCAGTTCGGGATGGTTTGCGGCGATCTTGGCCGCGACTTGGCTTGAGGTCATGTTTTTGTACGTGAACGTGACGATGGAATCGATCAAGGCGCCGGTGTAATCTCGCCCGCGCATCACGATCATCTGACTGCCGTCTTCACGCAGGAAATCTTCGTCAATTTCATCGACTACACCGATGATCAGCGAAGTCGGCGACCCGAGCGTGCCATCCGCATTCTTGAACCCGGCCTGGATTTCCATCTGCAAGTCGGTTTGCGTTCCGAAATAGGCGGCGTCGAAGGGCGCGACCAAGCCATTCATCGGGAGTTCGACCGACCAATTATCGGAAACGTAGTGCGCGTTCTTGGTCACCATCGCGGTTTCCCAGTTCTGCACCGGCTTGCCGTTCAGCAAAACGCGGGCGTAGGGAAAACGGACTTGCGATTGCGGCGACGGATTGTTAACTGCCATAAATCCCACCCCCCGCCGCTGAATTGGTGGGCGGAATGGCCAGTGTGACCACGCCGGTAAACCACGGATCTGTCATGCCGTTCTGTTGCGCGATCCGGTTCCATTGCGTCGCGTCGCCAAGAACCTGAAGCGCAATCGAAAAAAGGTTGCCGCCCGCCACCGTGACCGTCTTGAGAGGTGCGCCCTGTTGTGTTGCGGCCATCACAGCGCTCCCGAAGAGGTGTTTCGGTTCATGCGGGTCAGGTAATCGTCTTGCTGGTTGATCTGAACGGCTTGGTCACATGTTGCGAGGTACGACAGAAACGCCGCCGGGTCAGGACTGCCTGCCGTGACGCCGCCCGGCACGGTGGCCACGCCCAAAACCGTTTCGGATTCCGCCATGAGCGCGGCGCATTGGTTCTGCGCCACCTGTAACGCGGCCACAAGTTGCGCCACGCTGGCGACAGTAACGCCGCTTGGCGTCACAATGGCGTCGGTGTCCTCGCGAACCACGGTCAGCGCAGCGGCCAGGTCGTCAAGCGACATGCCATAGGTGAGGACGGGCGCTGTTATGCCGGGCGTTTGCGGATTGACGCCAACCGACGACGCTACGGGGCCTGGGATAGCAGAAGAAATGCCCATGCCGAGCGCCAGCGCCGTTTCCAGGGTCTGCGCCAAATCGGAATTGAGGAGGTCAAAGACGCTGTTGCCCGGCGACAACGCGGGCGGCAGAGACAAATCTTCCACCACCATCAAAACGATGCGGTACGGAACCTGATAATAGCGCTCGAAATTGCCGACGAACTCAGCAACAATCGCGGTGTAGCTCAGCGTGTGATAGCTTAGCGTGACCTGTTCGCCAGTCTTGCGGTAGCCGTCCAATTGACGCGCGCGGGCGAACGCATCGGGGCCGGTGAACATGCCCTCCCACGTAATGTCGTCGTCGTCCTGCGTCATGGCGTCGAGAATGCGGGCGCCACCCGGCAACTGGTGCTTGCCGATCTTCTGCTTGCCGCCGAAATTGATGGTGGCCGGAATCTCCAGGTTGGAGAGTTCCACATCCCCGATCTTGACGACAAAGTCTGGTCCAAAGACAGCCATTATGGCAACACCGGTGAGAGTGCGGGGTTAAAGCCGGACGGCGCAAACGAAACGCTGCCGCCATTTTTTGCCATGCCACCAGCAACGACGGAACCCACCTTGCGACCGTCCATGGTGACCGTCATACCGTTCAGTGCCTTTTTGATCGCGTCGGCAAGCGCGTCTGGGGACTGTGTTTGCGATGACTGATTGAAATATTTTCCGGTGTTTGTTGTCCATCCCGGAGTGTTCGTCGCAGGAGAGCCGACGCCCTTGCCGTAAAACATGTCATGGAAGAAATACCAGAGCGGCCCCTTGGGGTGCCCTTGCGGATCGCCACCACGAATATCAAGCTGTTCCTTCATATTCTTAGGGTCTTTCGGATCATAACCAATCCTCCCTGGCTGAAACACAGCCACAATTGCTGCGACGGCCGCTAATGGCGCCAAAAGACCAAGTAGCCCTCCGCGCGCTGCCCATGTCGCCGCAACAATTCCACCCCCAGCGTTTCCGATAAGGACAAGGCTTAATGCCTTAAATGCAGCGGTTAGCCCCATCACCACGCCACCAAACATCATAGAGGCAGAGAGGCCAAAAAATGACCACATAAGAGCCTTCGCAATGGATGGGTGTTGCCGCATCCATTGGACTAAGTCGGAAAGCCAACTTACGAAATCTTTAAGCATTGGTAGCAGAGTTGGCATGAGGTGGAAACCCATGTCTGTGAGCAGATTATTCCATTGAGACTGAAGCCCCAACAATTGCGTTTGCGGGTCGTTTGAAAGGGCCATTTTATAGGCTTGTTCATACCCCATTGCTCCGCCGCCGGAACGCAATCCCATCTTCTGTGCGATAGCCTGAAGCAGCGGCGGCAAGTCTTTGAGCGCTGGCATGACGCCGACATTCGACATGTCGCGAAGGAAGTTGCCCGGCTTTGTCACGTATTCCATAAGCTGTGACATGGCGGTCTGCTGCATACTGCTGCCAGTAATCGCCATTCGCAGTTTGGCAGGGTCTTTAAGGATCGCCTCGCCAAACTTTTTCCCCATTGCGGGCACCAAGTCACGCCACGTCGCAAAGAATTGGTTATTCTGCCAAGCCTGTTTGTGGTCTAGGCCGGCCGTGATCGTTCCTGTAGTCGTGGTACGGACTGACTTTCCGTGCAAAAGACCAAGATCATGGAACCACGCCTGCGTCTTCTTGTTCATGATGCCCATGACAGCTACGCGATTGACCGCAGCCAACTGGGGACCGATACCCTTGCTGCCAGACGCCCCGCCGCCACCGACCCGTTCCAGCATCATGGTTGGGACAACACCATAGGTGAACGAATCATCCGGGCTGTATCTGGCCTGCCGAGCGTAATACAAGGTCTGGCCAATCGCCGATGGCGAAATACGGTTCTGGAATGCGGTCACGACCTTGGTCATCATTTCCGCGCCATGCTGCATCTGCGCGAAAGTGTTGAGGCCCATGATGTCCATTGCTTTGGTCACGTCGAAAGCGATGCCTTGAGCGTTGGACGATATTTTGGTCTCACCCGACGCCGCCATGACTGCCGCGATCTTCGACACAATAGGGAGCATCGGCAGCGCTTCTTTCATGCCGCCGCTCAACACATTGCGCATGTCCATCAATATGCTGAGATTTCCGGTTGCCGTCGAGATCACGACATCTTTCGTGTTTTTCCACGCCGCCGCCGTGGCCTCTGCCATCTCCAAATTGGAGAGGCCAGCCATTTTCATAATGTTGAGCTGGTGCGCATACTCCTTAGCATGGTTCACCATTTTGCTCATGGCGTATAGCCCAGCAAAACCCGCTCCGCCGATCAGTAGGCCGGACAGGCCAAGAAGCTTGATTTCCTGAAGCGTCTTGCGAAGCTTCGCGGCCTCTTTTTCCGTCTTGGCGAAGTGACCGGCGATCATGCCCAGCGCACCGGAGACCCGGTTCGTTAGGTAAATTCCGACGCCGATGCGATAATTTTCCACTACTCAGTACCTCACGCGATGGCAATTCGAGAACTACCGAGGACGCTTTCGGCGCCAAGGGACACCGCTATTTCATCGCCGATAATCACAGCAACCCTATCGCTGGTTTCAACCGCAGCACCGCCCAGAACAGAGCGGGGCGGCATAAACCGCGTTCCAAGTTCCTGCCACACCATCACTTGATCGTCAGAGCCGACGTGGCCTTCACGGTTGTCGAACTTGCGCTCAATCGTGGCGCGCATCTCGCCAGTACGAAGCAGCGGATTGTCGGGTGGCGCATAACCCAATTGGACCTTGCCGGGGATATAGAACCCAGCCGGGTGCATGAAGCCGTAGAGCGTTGCGGGGCTGAGGGGATCCCACGCCGCGAATGGTCCGGCTTGGGGCTGGTACTCGCCAATCTTGGCCTTGGCGGTCTTCTGAACGAGTTTGGTGGCCTTATCG
>Ga0224559_1000636_pt1 | contig 22148 bp, 21 predicted proteins | sample 714S33034metaG_FD_180676 | JGI IMG/M metagenome (GOLD analysis project Ga0224559, IMG submission 180676) | Peat soil microbial communities from Stordalen Mire, Sweden - 717 S3 30-34 | ecosystem: Environmental > Terrestrial > Soil > Wetlands > Peat | place: Sweden: Norrbotten County, Stordalen... | reverse complement strand
TAAAATTTTATTGAAATATCAATATAATAAGATATTAACTATTCAAATTGTTTCTTATTTCATATATCTTAAAAATAAAACTAGAAACACCAAAACAATTCCAATATTGACTATTAAACGTTCCCAGAATAAATGCCTCAAGAATAGGGAATCTATACTATAAATTACAATAAAAATAATCACTACTGAAATAATATATTTACTAAATCTTTCCATCATATCTCCCCTTAAGTAAATATTCATATTATATTATCATGAATTAGGTCCATGTTCCAATTATAATTATACAGGTCATGATATTTGAATCATATATTAAGTCAATATTTGAAATACTTTATTGGGTAATTGTACCCTAAATTAACCTAAATTCATTATAGAATAGAATATGGATCTCGTTGTTTATTCCATTGCCCAGAATTGATAAAGCACTTAGGAATTCTAGGATAATAATTTGTTTCAGATTCAAATAATTAGTTTAAGTAGTTGGAATAACTTTTGTGAAGGAGGGGAAATTATGGAGGATATCGGAGAATTGAAACTATTAGAAAGAATATTATTGCTTATTAAAGATTATAATGATACTTATAAACCTGAACTATACGATTCAAAAGTAGATTTAAAAGCTGTAAAACGTAGCTGGATTAAAAATGAAGATTATGGAACAATGGAACTGAGACATTGGGAGATAGGATTAGAAGAAGTTCAAGATCAAATAAAAAAAATTGAAAAACATAGACTAAATTTAGACTATAAATAGCAAATAAATATAAATCCTTATATTATTTATTTTGAAATTATATCATCGTAGAATTATTTTAATGATCTAGTTGATGATAGATTTGAAGTTAAATCATAAATAATTAAAATGAATAAATTTATGGTCTTATTATCTCAGAATATCAACTCTTAATTTATCAAATCAAGTTATATTAATATAAAAAAATATATGTATTTATGATCTGAATTTAGATTAGACCTTTAATTAATATTTAAAATATTTTATTAAATACTAAAAAAGATACCATGTGTGCCAAAAACAGTAGTAAGGTTGATAAATCCATTGATTTTATAATAGAAAAATTGGAAGAAATATATGCCCTTAGAATCTTTGAAGACAGCGATCCATTCAGGGTTCTTATTAGAACAATCTTATCACAACGTACAAGGGATGAAAATACAGACACTGCGTCTGCATTACTTTTTTCAAAGTTTTCAACCCCCGAAGCCATTGCATTTGCACCAGTTGAGGAAGTTGAGTTACTGATTAAAAAATCTGGTTTTTATCATGTCAAAGCACGAAGGGTTAAGGAAGTTTCCAGGATAATACATGAAGACTACGATGATATAGTACCAGATAATCTTAAAGAACTATTAAGCCTCCCCGGAGTGGGAAGAAAAACTGCCAACTGTGTACTGGTCTATGGATTCCATGAAGACGCTATTCCTGTAGATGTTCATGTTCATAGAATATCAAATCGTATAGGACTTGTTAACACCAAAAATCCTGATGAAACAGAGTTAGAACTTATGAAAGTAGTTCCCAAGAAGTATTGGTTACCGTTAAATGACCTTTTTGTACAGTTTGGTCAAACCATCTGCAGACCAATAGGACCAAAACATGAAATTTGCCCAATTGCAGAGCTGTGTGATTACTACCATGAAATCCAACAAGAATAGATCATGAAATTATAAATTTGAATATTATTATTTATCTATTATTTTTTCTCTTTTTTTTTAATAGTATTAAATAGCCGTTATATGAATAATAATATATTACTAATAATCCAATTATTAAACAATTATTATTAATTTCAGTTATATAATTTGGATGTATTTATTACTAAAATATTAAAAATCGGAGAACTATATGAATCCTTATGCCTTCATATCCCTTTTATCATCCATAATAGCTTTATTACTTGGGAATTTCATTTATTATAAAAATCCTAATAATCGATTAAACAAATTAATTGCGATCATATGTCTTCTTGTAGCTTACTTAGCATTTGTAGAATACGGTATGAGACAGTCCGAAACAATATCTGCAGCATACTTCTGGCTAAAGGCTTCCTCACTATGGCCGTTTCTAATGCCGATTCTCCTAGTTATAGTTTTAGAGGTTACTAAAAGAATTAATATTTTGAAAAATAAAATTTTCATAATTTTACTCTTTACACCATCTGTAATCATATTCTTAATAAGTTTTTTAACAAATCAACTAAATAATGGACTGGTATTAAAATATTGGGGATGGAATGAAGTTTTATCAACAAATTTATTATTATTCTCAATTACAAGTATATGGATAATATTTTTAGGAATTGCTACAATAATTATTAGTTATACTTATTATAGAAAAAGCATTGGAATGGAAAAAGTTCAAATATTCTATATATTAACTGGTTTAACTGTTGTTTTGATTTTGAGCCTGATAACTGAATTAATTCTTCCCGTCTTTTCAGTTAATTTTCCTGAATTAACCTATACATCAGCATCACTCGGACTTATTTTTATTTCCTATGGAGTTGCAAATTACAGATTACCCTCCCTTACACCTACTATCGCGACTAATGAAATAGTTGCAAATATAAGTAATTTTATGGTTATAACAGATTGTTTTAAACATATTAACTATGTTAATCCTGTGGGTCTGAAACTTCTAGGCTACAATGAAAATGAGATCATTGGATGTGATTTGGATCTGATCATCCCGTTAAACGTTGGTATAGATTCAAATGAGCCATATAAAGAGAATGTTGAAGACTTTGAAACGCTGTTAAAATTAAAAAATGGGTTATCTGTTCCCATCCTTTTGTCTAAATCGTTTATTTCAAAAAAATCAAATGTATTGGGAATTCTTTATATAGGTACAGATATTAGTGAAAGGAAAGCTGTTGAAAATAAAAAACGCGCTGTTACAAGGCAAACAATTAGTTGTCAGAATGTATTGCTTGAACTTTACAAGGAAGATTTTTCAATTCTAGAAACAACCCTCAAACATCTAACTGAAACTGTTTCTAAAACTCTTAACATTGATCGTGTTAGTTTATGGTTTTTTAATGGGGATAAAAGTATTTTAAACTGTTCTGATCTCTATAAATTAGATGATCATATCCATGAAAAAGGATCTAGCCGGGATACCAAAGATTATCCAATTTACATACATGCACTTGAAACATGCCACAATATAACAGCTGAAGATGCTTCAACAAATCCAGACACAACGGAATTAAGAGAGGATTATATTAAACCCAATGGCATTATTTCGATGTTAAACGTTCCAATATGGCTTCAAAAAGAAATGATTGGGGTATTGTCTATGGAACAAACTGGAAATAGTAAAACTTGGACATTCGAAGAGCAGGATTTTGCTGCTTCGGTGTCATACATTTTATCTCTTACATTAGAAGCCTCCAAGAGAGATAAAGCCCAGAAACAAATTGTAAGATCCCTTGAAGAGAAAAATGTATTGCTCAGAGAAATTCATCATCGTGTTAAAAACAACATGCAGATCATCTCAAGCCTGCTCAGTTTACAGTCCAACAACATTGAAAATCCTGAAATGAAAGATATTTTTAGCCAAAGTCAAAACAGAGTAAAATCAATGTCTATGATACATGAACAGCTTTATCAAACTGATGATCTTGCAAAAATTGATTTTAAAAGTTATGTTAACGGACTCATAAAAAGTCTTTTTCAGATATACTCGGCCAATCAGAAGCAAATTGAATGGGAAGTAAATGTTAAAGATGTGAAATTAGATATTGAAACAGCTATTCCCTGCGGTCTCATTATTAATGAACTTGTAAGCAATTCTTTGAAACATGCATTCATAAACAGACAATATGGAAAGATCTGTTTTAACATGATAAGAGACAAGAACATGATAAACTTTAAAGTGTCTGATAATGGAATAGGTATTCCTGACAATTTACAAATAGAAAATACATCCACTCTGGGCTTAAATCTTGTTAAAACATTAGTTAATCAATTAGAAGGGGAGTTAACAATTGAACAGGATAATGGAATCTCATATGATGTGATTTTTAGAGAAATGCAGTATAAGGAACACAACTAAAAAAAAATAAAAAAAATAGATTGAAATTTAAAGTAAGGTTCAGAGAATATTTATTTATTAAAAAATTTGTATAAATGAAAATTTTGGATCTAATAACTTAATTTAATTAGTTATCCAAAAATTCATTTTTTTTATAGACTATTTTCCTAGATCTGCTACTTCTCGAGCAAATGATTCTAGAACCTTTTTAGAAAGCCCCTCAACAAATTTGAGGGATCCAGCACATTCATGTCCTCCACCATCTATTCCGGCTTCTGGTATTTCAATAGCTAATTTTGATACGATTTCGTTTAGGTTAAATCCAAACATCTCATTAACTGCATCTGTAGCTCTTATAACACTGAAATCAGGGCCATATGCCAGGGTTATTATTGGTGTTTCTTCACCATACTTCTGTACTATGTTGTCATGAACAAATCCACAAGTCTTTCCAGGTGCAGGGAAAGTGAATTTATGAGCATACTTTTCCACATCTAACACATTGAATATAACACCATTAGGAAGTTTTTGAGTTTTTAAATTTGGAAGTGCTGCTCTAAGTTGGGTTTGAACCCTTTTCATAGACTCGTTGTATAGTGCATCTATTAGTTTTGCATGTTTGTCCTTATTTCCTAATCCTAGGATTGTGTCTATTATTCCCCGTCCATTCATGAATCTAAGATAAAATGCTTCAAAGTCAACACATGATGCAACTTTATCAAGTTCATCACGAGTGTATCCCTTATCAGCTGCTATCTGAATATATTTATTAGCTTCAATAGATGTTGCATGGTCTCCTACAGCAGCTATACCTGGTAGGTGCATCAGTTTTTCGGTTACCTCAGGATTTATCATGTTGGCAACTTCCACTGCAAGTGCTCCAGCTGTTATCTGTGAATCTCCTCCAACTAAGTAGGGATTTACATGTACATCGACATATTCATCAACAGCAACTGTTTTATTAACAACTTCTCCAGGGAAGTGATGGTCAACAACCACTACTTCGATATCGTAAATTTTAACCTTCATAAGAGCCAGCATATCTTCTTCTGTTGATCCATTGTCTAATAAAACAATGAGTGGTAATTTTTGGCCATGTCTTTCAACATCTTCGAGTGCAAATGATAGGTCTTTAACAACATCTTCAATCTCGTAAAAAGGTGCTTTACTTGGAGCTCTTTTAAAATAATGCCATTCTGCATCACTATTGTTATTAGCTTCTTTTAAAAGTGGAACAACAGCTTTTTCAATTGCAACTCCTGCACAAATTCCATCTGCATCTGCATGGTGCCTTACAAGGATGGATCTTCCATCGAGTATGGCTCTTCTTATTGCTTTTGCAGCATTGTGCATCATTGGACGTAGCTGATTAAGTGTTTCACTCTCAATTAAAAACTCTGTTTCTTCAGGTTCTGCACGTTCATCAATTGCATCATCTATAAGTTTTCTTATGTCAATAGAATCTTGACCGGTGAGTCTGTCAATAGATTCTGATTCTATCTGTATCTTACCACCGTGAAGGTTAACCTCACCCAGTACTTCAACTATGTTACCTGTGTTAACTCCAGGATAAACCCTAACTCCAGGTTCATCAAAGGCCGCTGCCCATGTTGTACCTGTTTCATCTGAAACAGTAAATATTGTGGGTCCTGATGTTTGCTGGACTTGTACAACTTCACCAACTATTCTTACAGTTTTGCCCATGTATCTGTTGTTGATCTCATTGATCTTGGTACGTGAAATATTCTTTTTGAGCTTAATAACTTCATATGACCCTTTAATAGTAGATGGTGATAGATCCACTTCCCCACGTGACCTCTTAATCTCCATTACCTTCACAAATAGTTCTTCCCCAACAGAGTAGCTGGGTGATCGTATTCGTAAAAGTCCAAAAACCTTTTTAGACAGGCTTACAAATACCCCATAGTTTTCTACCCTTGTTATTTTACCTTTGTATTCACTACCTATTTCAAGGTCGTCCATGTCACATGCTGGATGGAGTACGTAAACTATGTCCTTGGGTTGGCAGTCGCTGCAGTAATCTCCATTTTCTAGGGCTGTACCACATTTTCTGCAGACATTTAACTCACCTTCTCCACTACATTCTGCACATTCTTCAGTTACTTCGATTTCACCCTTTCCATTACATGCTCCACAAGGAACATCCTGTTCTTCATCAAGTTCGAATCGTTTAACTGCGTTTGATGATACTCCTTTAAAGTGGTTTTTAAGATCCACCTCACTTTTAACACCTGTTCCATGGCAGCTTTCACATACCTTGTAACTAGTGACATTATAACCTTTACCTTTACATTCTATACATTTCTTTATCATTCTTAACCTCTAAAAATCAGTATTTTTTATATTATATCCCATAGTTTAATTATTTAAATTTTGTCGGGTTTTGCTTAACTATATTCTCTCTTTGATTGTTAAATGTAGTTGCATCATCCATATATCCATTAGCATCACTCGAATAAATATTAGCGTTTATTGTATCGTTATCCTGTAAATATGGGATTGCTGTTTTGAGTTCGTTTGTAGCATTGATCTTGGCATCTATTTCATTTAAAACAGACTGCATATAACTAGCATAAACTGTATCATTGGAATCTTGAGCGTATGTTAAACCTTGGCTAGCTAATGATCGTGCCTGATTATATTCTGAAGAAGCATTATTACACTCAGCTAATGCGGCACTATAAAGAAATTCATTGGTATAGGTCCCTGCAGTGTTATAGTCTCCATCTCCAGTTTTTAGATGTGAGTTAATGGATACTGATAGGGAATCAATCTTTGATGAGTCGGACTGTATGCATCCACTTAAAAAAACGACTATGATCACTAAACCCAAGATTATAATCTTATTATTCATAATATTCACTTTTAATCCATCAAAAATTTCTGTTTATTTCATCATCCTTAATAATTAAGGTTTGTTTTAACTTAAAGTTTTGTAATCAAAATTTACTCAAATTTAATATTATTATTTTTTGTAATTCATAGTTTCTTAAAAAAAAGGAATCTCACTATGATTATAATAAAAAGTGGGACTATTTAGAATAATCTTTTTTTATGATATTATTTTTAAATTAAACAGATCTATTAAAAAATAATAATAGAATACTCTCAGTATATAAGTTCAAATATATATTCCTTACTAAAGTAAAGAGATTAACACTTGGATCAGTATAATTTTCGGGATATTAGTGCTAAATTGATTAAAATTCATGCTCCATGATTATAATAATTTGGTTTAATTTGATATTTAAAATAATTGTAACTAATATTAGTTGATTATACACCATATATTAATATGGTACGTACCATACTGTATTATGATTAGTTTTTGATATAATATGAAATAAATAGATTGAGGAGGTTTTGGTTAATATGAATAGTTTTAATATTCATGAAATCCCGAAATTGATTGTTTCAATATTAGTTGTATTTTTAGCAGGAGCTGTTGGAACAGTTTATACTTTAAAGCAAATAACAACTTGGTACGTTTCTTTAATAAAACCCGCCTGGACACCTCCAAATTGGGCATTTGGACCTATATGGAGCACATTATATGTTCTTATGGGAATATCTTTGTTTTTAGTTTGGAGAGAAGGTTTAGAAAGAAAAGATGTAAAAATAGCTATCCTTGTATTTGCTGCACAACTTGTGATAAATGTTGTATGGTCATTAGTATTCTTTGCTAGCCACAACATATTTGGCGGTTTAGTAATGGTAATAATTCTCTGGATATCAGTTCTAATTACTATCTTAGTTTTCTACCGTATTTCTAAACCTGCAGCATTAATATTAATTCCATACCTGATCTGGGTAACCATTGCAGGATACCTAAACTACACAGTATTCCTATTAAATCCATAAGAATACTTTTTATTTTTTTTAATCATGAAAATAAATTAGATCTTAACTAAGTAGTTGTAGATACTATTTTAGATGAATTAGTTGAAAATGAGAATTTAGATAGAAATGGTATTGATACCATTTACTAATCTTTTAACGGTTTAATCAAATATTAAATATAATACTATAGATTTCAGTATTTATATGATTGAGTTAATATTTAGTTTTACCATGGATGATATGGCTTCTTTCTCCTTTAAAAGTTCCAATATTATCTTAGAATTATCTTGATGTTTAAGAGAATCACCACAAATAGGACATTCAAAGTTATGATCAGATGCGTTTTCAAATTTGTATCTATGATTGTTGGATTTACAAACAAAGAACATGTTTTCTTCTTCATATTTAATGGATTTTTCAATTTCTGCTGATATGTTTACATATTTACTTTGAATAATTTCACATACCCTTTCTTGTTTAAATTTCCAGCTGTAAATGTCACCCGTGTTATCGGGATCCTCTATACGATTGTAAGTTGCAAGGCCTGCAGAGTGTAAGTCATATAAAACTTTCCGAATAATAGTCAAATTTATACCCGTTTCCTCGGCAATATCAAAATCAGATGTTACACCACTTAATATACATCCGATAACAGAAACACTGCTTTCTTCATCATGAGTTATATCAATTAATATCTCTTGAACTATTGGATCAGTTAGCATGTACACCTCTTTTCTGGAATAATAACGTAAATATCTAATTATTCAGTTTTACACCCGGAAAATTTTTTATTATAAATTTTATTATTCTTTTTTACACATTTTCCACCTGATTTTTTGACCAAAATAACTTATATAGGTTTTATAGTCTCATTTAGTCCTAAACTAATAATACTATTCCTATTCCTAGTAAAAAATAATCTAAAAAGTTAAAATCTAGATTAATAAGTATTAATCCAATTAAAATAGAGAGAAGTCCAAAAATATAAAAAGTCTTAGAATTTTCAAATAACATTTTTGAATTCATATTATTCCGGCTTTTTTGTTTAATATCCCGAATTACTATAAATTTTTATAAATAATTTTTTTTATTCCAATGATTCATATGATGATTCAAGTACTTATAATCTGCTATTAGAGAATTATAATACACATATAAGGAACAAAATACAGTAAATTTTGAAATTAAATGATAATATCACATTTCACTAATAGTGATAAAATTGAATTAATCAGTACCATAAATAAGATAGTCAATCATAAAATGGACAATAAATTAACCATAAATCTTCAATTATCCTCTTTTTTTATTAAAGAATGCAAATTCTATATTGAAAAATAAAATAAGCATATAAAACAATAAAAAGATATGTTAATAAAGATATGCTCAAATTTATCAAATTTTAGGATTTTATTACTTTTGCTTTAAATATAAATAGAGGATTAGACATACACTTCAAGTGTAAAAGATATCACATTTTGTGAAAAAAAATTAAATAAAATTTTCAGATAAAAATAAGATAAAAATTAGACTACATAGGGCTATTTAAATAGACATAAAAAGAAGAATTGATAATATATAAGATAAAAACAGTTTATACAGTAGATATCCAATTATTAGAGGATATAATTATTGGATGAATGAAATTTCCATTTAGAGTTAATTCAAGTTTAAACATTTTGTATTATTATAATTATGAAAATAAACAAATATAGTATTAGAAAAAAAATTTGATTTCACTAAAAAATTTAAAGATATAATTAAGCAACGAAAGGAAAAATGTTGAAGGATAATTAGAATATTTATTTTAGATTTCCTTCTTATAATGAGGTTATTATCGATGTTATATGGAATAGTAGATATTGGTTCAAATACAGTTCGATTAAATATTTATCGTTGTAATAACGACAAAATAAGTTTAGTAATTTCAAAAAAAGAAAGTTTAGGATTAGTATTTTATATTAACAATGAAATATTAACTGATAAGGGTATTGAAAGATTATTAGCCGTTCTTCAAGAAATGAAAGATAGTTTGGACTATCTAAAAATTGATAACTACAGTTTCTTTGCCACAGCCTCTCTTAGAAATATTAGAAACAGTATCGATGTTATTCAAATTATTAAAGATGAGATAGGACTTGAAATTGATTTATTGTCGGGTGAAGAAGAGGGAAATTTAAGTTTTTGTGGATCAATTCAAATTATTAAAAAAAACAATGGAATTCTAATTGATCTTGGTGGAGGAAGTGTTGAGATTGTATTTTTTAAAGATAAAAAGATACAAGACGGATACAGTATTCCCATAGGTTCCTTAAAAATGTTTAATGAATATGTTTCAGACATGATACCTAATAAAGAAGAGTGTATCTTGATTAAAGAAAGAACATACCTTGAATTAGATAAAATTGGTCTTAACTTTCCAGGAAAAATTCCATTTATGTGTGGTGTAGGTGGAAGCATACGTGCAATTGAAAAAATATTATTGAATTTAGAGTTATTAGAAAAAAAATCTGATATAATAGATGTTAAAACATTAGAGCAATTAGAAATAAAGTTGAATCTCAATGTCCATGATTTCAATAATAAAGATATTTATGATCAGATATTACACGTAAAACCATCAAGGATACATACTTTAGTCCCTGCTTTATTAATATTAGAGTCGATTACTTCTTATTTTGGATGCGAACAGTTAGAAATTAGTAAATTTAGTGTTAGAGAAGGATACCTATACAAAAAAATATTAAAGAGGTTTTAAATGTCTACTAAAGATTACAGTTTCACACAAAACCGTGAGTTATCATGGTTAAACTTCAATGATCGTGTTCTAGAAGAAGCAGAGGATGGTTCAGTACCATTATTAGAACGTCTAAAATTTATATCTATTTTCACAAGTAATCTAGATGAATTTTATATGGTTAGATGTGGAAGTTTATATGATATATCCCTTGTTGATAAGGGCTATATTGATAATAAAACTGGTCAAAATGCACAAGAACAATTAGATGCTATCTTTGATCGAACAAAAAGTCTATATCAACGTAGAGATGATGTATTTAAATCTTTAAATAAACTTTTAAAAGCTGAAGGTATCTACGACTTAGACTTTGGTGATTTAACTAAAAGCGAATTAAAATTTATCAATAAATATTTCTTCAATAACATACTTCCCATTTTATCACCACAAATTATCGATATACACCATCCTTTTCCACATTTATTAAATAAATCATTAAATGTCATGCTGATAATGGAAAATGAAGGAAAAACATTGTATGGATTAATTCCTATTCCATCCTCATTACCTAAGATAATATACTTCCCAAATAATCCTCTGCGCTATATTCTATTAGAAAAAATCGTATACGAATATGTTAACGAGATATTTTCAAATTATCATGTAGAATTTAGAACAATTGTTTCTGTAACAAGAAATGCAGATATCGTCCTATCTAATTCCCAAATAGACGAAGATGAAGATTATAAAGGATACATGAAGAAACTTTTAAAGAAAAGAACTCGTTTAGCACCGATCAGATTAGAATTCTATAAATATTCTGATCCAAATTTAAAAAAATTTCTATGCGACCAATTGAATATTCAAGAAAATCAGGTACAGATCTCTAATGCACCTTTAGAAATGAGTTATGTTTATGAGTTATATAGCCATGTCGATGAAATAAATAAGACAATATTCTATAAATTGTCATTCGATCCTTTTTATCCTAAAATACCTAATTTTATTAAGGAAGGAAAGATAATTCCACAGTTAAAAAAGAGGGATTTTTTACTCTGCTATCCATTTGATTCCATTAAACCTTTTTTAAGATTTTTAAAAGAAGTAGCCAACGATGAAAATGTAATTTCAATTAAAATTACTATTTATAGATTAGCTAGATCTTCCTCAATTATAAAATATTTATTGGAAGCAGCTGAAAATGGGAAGGATGTAACTGTTTTAATTGAACTCAGAGCCAGATTCGATGAAGAAAATAATATTCACTATGCGGGATTGTTAGAAGAAGCCGGATGCAGGATTTTATACGGTTTTGAGGAGTTCAAGGTACATTCAAAAATTTTATTAATAACAAGAAAAGAGAAAAATAAATTTCAATATATTACACAATTAGGAACTGGAAATTACAATGAAAAAACCAGTAAATTATACACAGATTATAGTTTTATTACAAGCAACAATGCTATTGGCGAAGATGCGGTATTATTCTTTAAAAACATGGCAATTTCGAATTTAAATGACGAATATAAACAGTTATTAGTCGCACCCTTTGGATTGAAGAAAAATTTGATAGAAAAAATCAACGTTGAAATAGATAATGCAATGAATAACCGTCCAGCAAACATTATATTAAAAATGAATTCATTAACCGACAGAGAATTAATTGACATGCTAAGTAAAGCATCTAATGCTGGTGTTAATATTAAATTAATTGTTAGATGTATTTGTTGTTTAATCCCAGGAATACCTAATAGAACAGAAAATATTGAAGTGATTAGTATAATTGGTAGGTTTTTGGAACATACAAGGATCTATTGCTTTGGTACTGGAGATGATATTTCAATATATTTATCGAGTGCCGATTTAATGACTAGAAATACTGAAAAAAGAGTTGAAATTGCTTTTCCTATTAATAATCCAATTTTAAAACTAAAAATCATGCATATGTTAGATATTATGTTTAATGATAATGTTAAAGCTCGAAAAATTAATGATAAAGGTGAATATGAAAAAGTTATCAGGTCAATTAATCTGATTGATTCCCAAAATTATTTTATGCATGATAATTTCTCAGAATATGAAGAAGAAGATAATGTTAGAGAATCATTTTTATCTAAAATAGCTCATTTTTTCCAGAGATAAATTATGGTAAAATTAATTAAATCCATTTTCCTTAATTTTTTTATTAAGAAAATTTTTATTTATATTTATTTCTGTCCCTAACCTTTATAATTCCATATATAATAATTCCAATAACACCAGCTATAATAAATCCTAAAACGATTCCAATTACTAAAACGCTGATGCCTGTAAATAGTGCAGCTATACCATTAGCTATTGCTGATATAATATCCATACTATTGATATTGTTTTTATTATTATAAAAACCCCCGAGTTTAATGAATTGTTTTTATTATTCATTTAAATAAAATTCATTAAAGTCATAACAGTAAAACCACTTCTAAATAAATTAATATTTATCTAAAGATGATGTTAATGAAGAATATACTTCATTTTTATCAATAATTTAAAAATCGATATTAAAATAAATTCAAAACTAGGTGGGAATAACTCATAACTTACATGATTAGTATCTGTATAAGATCCAAACTTTTGAGGATAATTATAATAATTTATTCCCCTCAAAATGTACTAACTCCTCAAATTAATTATCTTTATAAATACAAATATCATCAATATTTTTAAACAACTGAATTTCTTTAATAATATTACTTAACTCAGTCATATCATTCTCAATTTCCAGATTACCTCTTTTAAATATTAATTGATTAGGTTTTACTATAGATTTAATACAAAAAAGCGTTTCTAAATAAGATATTAAATACTCAACATTAAAAATATCATTTTTCATTAAGATCATGTATTTATAGTCGATTTTATTAAATGTTTACAAATTTTTGGAGATTATTCATCAGTTTAATTCAAAGATTATATACTCCAAGATAAAAAGAAGTCTATAATCCAAGATATCTTAAAACATTCTCATGAAAAACTTACTTTAAGTTAAATCAAAATAAGCAGAAATACAAAATTCGTTATTAATTATTAATTATATCATAGGTTTATCTAAAATGAAAAATGTTATAATCTTATTAGTTGAAGATGAAAGTTTAGAAACTAAGGAACTTAAACAAAAATTAGAAGGAATTGGTTATCAAGTTCCATATATTATTTATACTTATGAAGAACTCGTAAATAAAGCTTCAGATATAATGCCAGATCTTATTTTGATGAAAATATTCCTAAAAGGGGATTTAAATAATACTGAAGCTGTTAATAAGATTAAAAAACTTGATATACCTCTTATTTATTTAATTGATTATCCTAAAAACCCCTTAATTTTTGAAAAAACCAAAATCACTGAACCTTATGGATATATAATTAAACCTTATAATGGCAATCAACTTAAATATACAATAGAATTAGCACTTTACAAGCATAAAAAAGAAAAAAAATTAAAAGAAAATGAAAACAAATATCGGAAAATATTCAACAATGAATTTGACATGATTCATCTCAATATAATAAAAAATGGCATTCCCGGAAAGTTCATAGATGTAAATAATGTAGGCATTGAAAGGCTAGGTTACACATATGATGAATTTTTAAATATGACACCAATGGACATAATTGCGCATGAAAAACGATCTGAAATACAAAAAAATGCTTTTAATATTTTTGAAAAAGGATATCTTGAATTTGATATTATTCAACAAGCCAAAAATGGGAAAAAAATACCTGTAGAAGTTAAAAGTACTTTAATTGGATTAAATGAAGAAAAAGTGGTATTATCAATATCTCGTGATATTACAGAAAGTAAAAGAGCTGAAAAAACATTACAAGAAAGCGAGAAAAAATATAGAGATTTGGCTGAACTTTTACCACAAACAATATTTGAAACCGATTTAAATGGAAATATCACATTTGTCAATCATATAGGTCATCAAATTTTTGGTTATACCCCTGAAGAACTGAATAAAGGAATAAATATGATCCAAATTTTAGTTCCTGAAGATCGTGCAAGAGCTATGAAAAATAACCAAAGGATATTAAATGGAGAAAAATTACCATTTGGAGAATTTACAGCACTCAAAAAAGATGGTACTACTTTTCCAATAATCGTAAATACTAATCTAATTATCCAAGAAGATAAAATTATAGGATTAAGAGGTATTTTAGTAGATATTTCAGAATTAAAGGATGCAGAAAATAAAATTAAAGCATCTCTTAAAGATAAAGAAGTGCTACTTAGAGAAATACATCATAGGGTAAAAAATAATATGCAGATCATCTCAAGCTTACTCAACCTTCAGATAGATTATTTGAACGATGAAGATGCGGTTGACGTATTGAAAGAGAGTCAGAATCGAGTTAAATCCATGGCTATGATCCACGAAAAATTATATTTATCTACAGATTTAACAAAAATAAACTTTGTAGATTATATTCAAAGCTTGATTTCAAACTTATTTTATTCATACAACGTTAAAGAAGACCATATCAAACCAATACTTAAAATAGAAGATGTAAATTTGAATATAGAAACTGCAATTCCATGCGGTCTAATCATAACCGAACTCATATCTAACTGTTTAAAATATGCCTTTCCCAATCAAATGAAAGGAAAGATTATTATATCTCTTAAACAAGTAGAAGATAAGTTTGAACTTATTATAAGTGATAATGGCATAGGATTACCAGAAAATATTAACATTAACAAAATAAAAACACTTGGTATTTTACTAGTAAAAAGTTTAACGGAACAAATTGATGGTAAAATATCAATTCAAAGAAAAAATGGAACCCAATTTAAGATTACATTTAAAGAACTAAAATACAAAGAACGTATTTAAAAAAACATATATCCATTTATTTAGGATTTTATGGTACGAATAAAAAATAAATCGAAAGTTACAATTTATTATTTCCTTTTTGATTAGAAAACTCAAAAGTATAGATTACAGTGACGAATTGAAGAATTGAAATTTATTGAAATATTTATCTAAATTAAACGTACCTAATATTATCTTTTAAATCTTTAGAATTATATTTGCAAGTTCTTTTTTTTATCCATCTGAATTAAATTATAAATATTCATGAAGGGAGAAAAATATAGACTCATAATAAATTAGTTACTGTGTAATTGGTAAATTTACAGCAAATTTTCTGTTTGTTTTGCAGAAATGATTAAATTAAAATAAGTATCGATATTTTTGCTATCATTATATAGAGCTACGTATCAGATTTTACTATCTCGAATATTTGCACTAATTTTCATTACTTAATCGATAATAATTCTTAATTTCCAAAATGTTCCTATAAAATCATTCTAATATATATTTATTGTATTATGAAACAATTACAAATATGATTTAGAAAGTATCAGAAAATTGTTATAAATCAGATAAGAAAATAAAAAGAGGAAAATGGATATTAATCAGTCCATGCTTTTCCATAGTCCATGAATAATACAGTATTCCCTTGCTATTAAATTGTTGACGTCATCAACCATGAATTCTGCTTCAGGTACCATACCAGGTTTGAGATAAGCTCTTTGTGTTCCTTTATCGGTTATAATCTCAATCCAAGCAATATAATGCTTTTCTTCCATTGGATGTTGTACTTTTCCAACTTTAACCTTTACACCTGAATCTGTTTTTTCTATGATTGGGATATGTTTTTCGGCACCCACATCTTTAGGAGCGTCACTGAGTTTTTCCATATCACTACCGCAACAGGTGACAGCTTCTCCTCCGCCTATATGTATTAATTCAAAAATGTTTCCACAAGTATTGCATCTGAAAATTTGTCCTTTTTCTAACATTTTTTATCAGTACTCCTCACATAATATTTCATAGTATTTACTAGCATGGTCACATGCAGGACATTTTAATGGTGGTTTGGCTGCTGTGTGGACATAACCACATTTTGTGCATACCCATTTGACTTCATGGTCTTTCTCTAGAACTGTACCTGATTCAACTATGTCTAAAAGTTTTTTGTACCTTGATTCGTGGTGTTCTTCTGCTTTTCCAATGGCTCGTAGCCTTACAGCCACATCATCTAGTCCCTCGGCATCAGCAACATCTGCAAATCCTGGGTACATCTCACTATTTTCATAGTGTTCACCAGCGATGGCTGCTTTGATATTTTCGGGTGTAGTTGCCATTACCAGAGGGGCTTCGGCCTCCACAGTAACTGCATCAACATCACCAAACTCTTTTTTTAGATTTTGGATCATTCTAAATAGCCATTTTGCATGTTCTCTTTCATTATCTGCTGTAATAAGAAAGATATCTGAAATCTGAACGTACCCTTCATTTTTAGCTATTTTAGAATACAAGGTGTACCTGTTTCTTGCTTGGCTTTCACCAATGAATGCTTTAGATAAATTCTCCAATGTTTTTTTCATATTACCACAGAATTAGTATCTGTAACTACTGTACTATAAATTTTTAGTTTGGTTGTTATGAAACCTTATTAATTATTTGATTATAGTAAAATTTTGCAGAATTTATATAAAATATAACTTATCAAATTTTTACAGTATAAAAAATGAAATTTAAACTCAAAATCATGATGATCCAAAAAGGTTTATAGAATTTAAATCTAAATATTTTCTTGATTAATTAAAGAGTTAACATTAATTATTTTTGTAAAAAAAACTAGAATCTATCGTGGTGATAATATGGATGTTTCATGGGTAAATTTAGAGGTTGAAATGGACAGGGAAAAATTGTATGATGCTCGTTCTGATTCTTCAATTGATAGAATTGTAATAGGGTCAGATACTATCAAAATTACTTATAATCAACAATCAGAAAGAAAAGAGAAATATATACGCGTTATACTGATAGACAATCTTTTAGGATATGAATATCCAATCGTGAGGGGTGAAGGAATATAAATTTTTATAATTTTTTAAAAATAAATCAATATCAAAAATAATTTACTTCACTATATTTAGTGATCATTATCTTAGTGTTTCTCAAATTTTCATAAAAAATTAATTGTACATATTAATTTTTTTAATTAAAAATTTAGTATATTTAAAGAATTGTTAAATAACAAAATCGATTCTTTGGGTACTTAAAGTTGTGCTTAAATTATTTTATTTGAAAGATTTTTATAAAAATATTTAGATAACCTAAATCTAATAATAATCTATAAAAAGAGAAAGGATAATAAATGTTTACGAATAAAAATTATTACTGGGGTTTAATTTTAGTATTGGGAATATTCTTATCCCTATTAATTTGCGGAGGGGCTTCAGCAGCTCAAGTTACAAACACCACACATACTACCTCACTAAATAGTTCAAAAACTGTTCAAAATAATTCAATTGTAATAAAAAAAGTATCAGTTACGAAAAATTTGAATATAGTTAATACTTCAGATGATATAAAAAATTTAACAATCGCTGCATCAACTCTGCCTTCATATTACGATCTTAGAAACCTTGGAAAATTACCTCCTGTAGGGGATCAAGGTTCTAGTGGAGTATGCTGGGCATTTGCAGCTTTAGGTTCATTAGAATCATGTTTACTTCCCAATGAAACATGGAGCTTTTCAGAAAATAATATGAAAAATGTTCTTAGCAGTAGTTATCCTGAAGGATTTGACAGGGAAGCTAATGATGCAGGTAGTTGGGAAGAGGCAACAGCGTATTTAACTAGATACAGTGGTCCAGTTACATCTGCCCAAGATCCATTTAACGAGGACAGTAGTTATTCTCCATCGGGACTCACAGTTGTGAAACATGTACAGGACACTGTTCTCATAGACCCTCGAAACAGTACTGGAACAATGGATAACTCCCAAATTAAAGATGCTATTATGGAATATGGTGCTGTTTATAGTTTGATGACATATGATGATTCTTCTTTTAATCCAATAACCGATGCATATTATTATAATGGTTCATTAGCTGTAAATCATGCTGTGGAAATAGTTGGATGGGATGATAATTATAGCAAGAACAACTTCATTAACGGTGCCCCTGGTAATGGTGCATTTATAGTAATGAATAGTTGGGGTTCGCAATGGGGGGACAACGGCTATTTTTATGTTTCATATTATGATACAGATTTAGCGAACAGTGATTATAACGTTGTTTTTATGGATGCAGAACCAACCAGTAATTACGATAACATATACCAGTACGATCCCTTCGGAGCCGTAGGAAACTTGGGCTATGATAGTGATGTAGGATGGTTTTCAAATGTTTTCAAATCCAATGGAAACGAAAAGTTAGAAGCTTCAAGCTTTTATGTTTTTAGTCCAAATTCCACCTATCAAATATATGTATATTTAAATCCTAAAAATAACAATCCAACAGATGGTGTTTTAGCAGACTTTCAAAGTGGAATCATTAATACAGAAGGATATAAAACAATACAACTCGATAAAATTGTTCAGTTACTTAAAGGACAAGAATTTAGTATTGTTGTAGAGTTAACTTCGCCTAATGATCTTTATCCAGTAACTATTGAATATCCTTTGGATGGTTACAGCAGCAAGGCAACTTCTAATCCTGGGGAAAGTTATGTTAGTGAAGATGGTATCAACTGGGAGGATTTAACTAATATTGTTCTAAATGCAAATGTCTGTTTAAAAGCATTTACTATAGGGAAAGCAGCAGATTTAGCTGTTAGTGAGACAATTAAAAACATAAAAGATCGCTTTGGAAAGGAAGTTTTATTAACTATAACTGTACGAAATAATGGACCGGGTCAGTCACTTAACACAATTGTTAATGATAAATTACCTCCAGAATTAACTTATCTATTATATGTATCTAATTATGGGAAATATAATGCACAGACAGGCGTATGGAATATAGGAAATCTATCTAATGGGGCTTTAGCAACACTCATAATCAAATGTATATTAAACCATGGATTTAGTTTTACAAATACTGCTTTTGTAAGTTCATCATCGTATGACCCCAATTTAAATAACAATATAGTGAGTCTTACTAAAAATTATTTAGTTTTGAATGCAGTAACTAAAAGTGGTTATTATGGTAAAAATGTTATTCCAATGCAAAAAACTGGAATTCCAGTCATTCCGTTATTTATGGGTCTTATAATTTTAATGGGTGGATTCATTGTTTCAAATAAAAAATAGGGATTATTTTATTTTTTGATATATCTTTTTGTCTAACCAACATGTTTGTTAGAATTATTTATTATAATACAAAAAATATTAAATTTATTGTTATATTGAATTGAATATTGTAAAAAATTACATCAAAAACACATTTTATATTACATTTTTCAATGTTTTTGATTAAAATTTACATCAAAATAAACCATTAGTTTAAATTAGATGAGAACAAATTATAATTTAACTTTTAAAGGTGGTCAAATGAAACAAAAAACAACGTTAATATCAATTTTGGTAGTAGTTCTTGTATTTGGAGGTGTATTAATTTCTGGTTGTGTAAGCAACAACAATAACACAACTACATCCAACAACAGTTCTATGAATAGTACAGGTAATACATCTAATACTAATGCTGCAACTACTACTGCAAATACTACTGCAACACCTACTGCAAACCGAACAACTACAGCAACAGCTGCTACTCCTTCTAGTAGCACAAATAACAGCAAAACTTCAAGCTCCACAAAAACTACATCAAAATCTAGTGGAACTAGTGGTAGCGGCTACGGATTAACAGGTCAAAATTATGGGGCTAATCCTACAGATCCTAATGGAAATCCATAAGCAGTTAAAATTTCAACAATATATCTGAGGTGATAAATGAATGATTATAAAAAAAACCATACCAATATTAATTGGATTGTTTATGCTTTTAAGTATAGGTGCATCAGCTGCAGCAACAACTGCTAATTCTACAACTACCTATAATACGACTCAAATCACACAAGCAGCAACAGCTGTTAAATATAATGTCGAGCATAAATACACTCTCCCTAACAATGTAACTATCGGGAAAACACAAATTACCAATCCTGAATTTTTATACATACTAACCACTGCAACAAAGAATGCAGCTAAAAATAACAAAAGTAAAATCGCTTTTAAAAATGTTTCAAAAGCAACATCACCTAGCGAAACAACAAAAGGTGGCACGCTTACAAAGGCACAGTATCTCACTATTGCAAACCAAATTAACTCATTTGTGAACGCAAATAGTAGATTACCTAACTATGTGAATACCGCAGTTGGAACCATGAAGTATTCATCTTTAGAATACATGTTCAGCAAAGTAATGGCTTACTATGGGTTAAACAAAGTTTTACCAAATACAGTTTCTGTTAAATCTTGGTATACACTTTCACTTGGTCCGGCAGCTACTTTAAATGGTACAGCAAAGTATAGTTCAACTTTACTAGGTAAAAATTCATTGGGTTATGTTCTCAAATTAACCGGGTTCGGAACTGGAACCAATAAAGTTGCTGTTATCGTGGGTGTACATCCTTTAGAAGTACAAGCTCATATAGCTATGTTAAATGCCATAATGGCACTATCGAAAAAATTAAATAACGTTCAAATAACGGTTTATGATGTTGTTGTGAAAAATGGAGCTGATTATTCTACTGGAAGAGCAGCAGGACAAGATCTGGCTAGTGAATTTGTGGTACCTAACATAGGCACTTCTTACAAAATGGTAATGGACTGCCATGGAAACAAAGGAGTTGGATCAAGCTACAGTGGATATCCTAATTTCGTATTCGCCCCACTACAGAATACAGGATCCTTAGCTATCGCCTCGAAATTAATAAACTCTAACATAACAAAGGGAGATTTAAAATATCACTTCCTAGCAGATGGTACCAGTCCACAATATGTAACCATACCTATAGCTAAAAAAGGAATACCTACAATTGTATACGAACAATACATAAATCAAGCAAATTACGCTAAAGTATTGTACCAACATGCTATGCAGGTACTTGAGGCTATAAATGCAATGTTTGCAAAATAATATCAATTCCATAAAATGAGTTAATTTATTTTTTTTTATGACTCAAATAATTCTTTTTTTTAAATATTTTGATCAATTATTATTCGTAAAGTATATTCTAAACATTCCAATTTCATCCGATATTGGAGAACACAGTTAAAATGAAAATTAAACTCAATTTATTGATCCATCAAATAGTTTAAAAATTTTCATTAAATGATTCTATTAAACTTTTTTTATTTTAATTTTAAATATACTGGATTTTTATAATATTTGAAATCTTATCATATTCATTCTAAAAATACAAGTTTACATTGATAAAAAATTTTTATAGATCTTCCTAAATTAAATAATCCCATAAACATGCTAGAAAAAATAACTGGATATATTTATTAATAAAAAGTTTAGATTTGTTAAAGAATTAATTCATCGGTCTTATTTACTAATTTTAAAAAAGATGATTGAAGAACTTTTTTTAAGTTTTTACTTATTATATTTCTATCAGCCAGAGTGTTTTATTAGTTGATATCCTTCAA
>Ga0224559_1000635_pt1 | contig 22187 bp, 13 predicted proteins | sample 714S33034metaG_FD_180676 | JGI IMG/M metagenome (GOLD analysis project Ga0224559, IMG submission 180676) | Peat soil microbial communities from Stordalen Mire, Sweden - 717 S3 30-34 | ecosystem: Environmental > Terrestrial > Soil > Wetlands > Peat | place: Sweden: Norrbotten County, Stordalen... | reverse complement strand
CACCTCCTTCTGGAGCGATGCGACCAGCGCGATGAGATCCTCGTATGTCGGCAGCGTCGAGATTTCGCCATTAAGATCTCCTCACCGCCGATGTCAAATTCCCGCCACCACTTCTTGAGAAGCTACCCGAAGCTGCTCCCTTCCCTGCGCGGCGCCGCTTCGTAAGCAGGATTCTGCCCGCGCGGCGCCGCTTCGTATGCGGGATCCCGCCCGCACGTCGGTGCCTGCCGCCGACCTGTTTGGATACGCTGTGCCACTGGTCGTACAGGTCATGCACGCTGCTGTCGCCAAGCGGGATGGCCTGCATGCGGTCGTGCATCTCGGGGGGCGCCGCGGTGGCGACGGCGGCGGCGTGCCCGGCCTCGGCGCGATGGCTGTAGTTGATGTGCTTTAATAGCCCTGTCCGTCCGGCGCGGGCTTGACCTTGCCCCGGTGGAGTCGGAAGAGGAAGACGAAGTAGGCGATGGCGATGGGGAAGCCGAGGAACCACCATTTGAGGCCGGTGGCCAGGCCGTGTTCGCTGACCGAGGCGTTGTACGCGGTCAGGCTCCATGCCGGGTCGAGGGAGGAGCCGAGCATGACTGGGAACACGCAGGCGGCGGTGGCGGCGAGCAGTCCTAGGATGAAGGCGCCGCTGCCGATGAAGGCGAGCAAGTGGCGACCGCGCAGTTGTCCCCAGAACACGGCGGCCAAGCCGAGCAGGAAGATGAGCGATCCGACCCACGCCAACGGGGCTTCGGGCAAATGGGCGAAGATGGCGGGATTGACCTTGGCGGTGGCCAGGGTGGCGACCCCGCCCAGTGCCGCGGTCAAGACCGACAAGGGCAGGGCAATTCTATGGCTGCGCTCGTGAACCGCGCCTTCGGTCTTCCAGGCCAGGAAGAGGGCGCCGTGGTTGGTCACGGTCACGAGCACGAACACGCCCATGAGCACCGTGTACCAGTCGAGAATGCCGACCGGATTGTGGGTGCCGAAGTGGGTGAAGAGGGGGATGTTGAAGTAGCCGGTTTCGTCGAGCGGGACGCCGCGCACGACATTGCCCAGGGCCGCGCCGAGGAGAATGGGCAGAAGCACGCTGGCGAAGCTGAACACGAAATCCCAGAAGACGCGCCACATGCGATCCTCGACGTGGCTGCGGAACTCGATGGAAATGCCCCGCAGAATGAGCGTCCACACCACCATGAACATGGCCAGGTAGTAGCCTGAGAAGCCGGCGGCCAGCACCTTGGGAAAGGCGAGAAAGAGGCTGCCACCGCCCGCCAGCAGCCACACTTCATTGCCGTCCCACCAGGGGCCGATGGCGCCCAGGACCTGCCGGCGCTCGGAATCGTCGCGCGCGACGAAGTGGTGCAATATGCCGGCGCCGAAATCGAAGCCGTCCATGACGGCGTAGATGGCGACCATGACACTGACGAGCCAGAACCAAAGCATTTCCATGGTGGTCTCCTCTACGATGCGGCCGGGCGGTTGTGGGGGATGGGGCCGTGGGCGATTTCGCGCATGATGAGGTACAGGAAGAGGAAGCCCAGAACGACGAAGATGCCGGCGAAGCCGAGCGAGGTGAACACGGTTTCGCCGCTGTGAACCAGGTGGCTGGCGCCGTCGCGCGTGCGCATGAGGCCATAGAGCAGCCAAGGCTGGCGGCCGAGCTCGGCGGTCATCCAGCCGGCCGTGGTGGCGATGTAGGGGAAGGGGAAGGCCAGCATCAGAACCCACAGCATCCAGCGGGCGTGCGGAAGCAGTCCTCGCCACAAGAGCAGAACGGCCAGGCCCATGATGGCGATGAAGATGGTGCCCAGGCCGACCATGATGTGGAAGCTGTAGTAGAGCAGCTCGATATTGGGCGGCCACTGGTCGGACGGGATTTCGCTGAGGCCTTTCACATTGCTGTCGAAGGAGCCGTAGGCGATGAAGCTGAGCACGCCGGGGATGCGGATGGGATTGTCCAGGCGGCGGCGGGCCACGTCGGGCTGGCCGATGATGTTCATCTCGGCCCAGCTGCCGCTGTTCCAGCGACCTTCCATCGCGGCCAGCGACGCTGGTTGATGTTCGGCCACCATTTTGCCTTGGCGGTCGCCGGTGGGGAAGGCCACCAACATGCTGGCCACCAAGCCGACGATGACTCCGGTGCGCAGGAAAATCTTCGCCTGCTCGGCGTGCGCGTTCCGCAAGGTGTAGTAGGCGCCCACGGCGGTCACCACGAACGAGGCGGTGACGACGGCGGCGATCATGTTGTGCATGTATTCGACCAGGGCCCAAGGATTGAGCAGGAAACCGAGGAAGTTGGCAATTTGCAGGCTGCCGTCGGCCGCGACTTCGTAGCCGGTGGGGTGCTGCATGAACGCGTTGGTGGCGATGATGAAGTACCCCGAAAGCCAGGATCCGACGAAGAGCGCCCACGCGGCCAGGTCGTGGATCTTGCGGCCGAACTTTTCCTCGCCCCAGATGAGCAAGCCGAGGAAGCTCGATTCTAGGAAGAAGGCGAACATGCCTTCCATGCCCAGGGTTTGCCCGATGACGCCGCCGGCGCGCGTGCTGAATTGCGCCCAGTTGGTGCCGAATTGGAACTCCATGGGGATGCCGGTAACCACGCCCACGGCGAAGTTGATGCCGAAGATGCGGATCCAGAAGCGCGCGGCGTCCTGGTATTTGTCGTCGTGCGTGCGGCGGGCCAGCACCTTCAAAAGAACGATGAAGAGCGCCAACCCCATGGTCAGCTGCGGAAACAGGTAGTGGTACGCGGCCGTGAAACCGAATTGCAGGCGGTGCCAGAAGATGGGGTCGCTCATGGTGATTGCGCCTTTGACGAAGGTGGGACTATTTCGGATTCAGGATTCCTGATTTGGTCGCACGGAAAGTTGACCTACCTTGGCGCTGCACAACCAGCCCGCGACCCACTGGTCGGCTTCCTTGCGCAGGTCGACCTTGCGGATTTCGGGGCCGATCAGGCCGGCAGCGGTCAGCGATCGCAAGAGGTAGTCGCGCGTGTGGCCGTAGCGGCCGTGCGGATTGATGCGGAAGCCGGCCGGCGCATCCTCGGCATTCGCGCGTTCGACGGTGAAGACGAAGGCGCCGCCGGGGCGCAGGGCCCTGGCGGCGGCCAGGGTGACCTCGCCGAGGTCGCCGAAATACACCAGGGTGTCGGCGGAGACAATCAAGTCATACATCGCCGCATGCCCGCGCAGATGCGCGGTCAATTCCTCGACCGCCAGCGCATCGAATAGACCGCGCTTGCCCGCTTTCTCGATCATTGCCGGCGAAAGGTCGACGCCAGCGAGGTGGCTGGCGCGTGGGCGCAAGAAGGGCGCGCATAGTCCGGTACCGCAACCGGCGTCGAGCACGGCCATGCGTGGCTGGGGTGGCCCGCAAAGTCGCGCGACTTCCTCGTCGATCAGCGCCGGCGCGCGGTATTCCAGCTCGGCCAGCTCGTTGTCGAAGTTGGCGGCAAAGATGTCGAAGGTGGTTCGCACGTAGTCGTCGGAAGCGCGGTCGGGAACCTTTTCTTGCGTGAGCGCCGCCAGGAAGTGCTTGGCCCGCGGGTCGTCGGGAAAGATCTCCAGCCAGCGCTCGTGGACCTCGATTGCTTTGTCGATGCGGCCAGCAGAGGCGAGCATGGCGCCCAGCTGTCGGTAAGAATCCGCCGATTGCGGTGCCAAGCGCAGGGCCTCCCAGAACGCATCCACCGCCTCGCCCGGTCGGCCCAGATCGCGCAGGACGTTGCCCAGGTTCTGCCAGGCCGGGGCGTGGCCCAACCTGGCTTTGATGGCCTCGCGGAAGGCCAAGGCCGCGCCTTCCAAGTCGCCGCGCGCTCGGCGGATGGTCCCCAGGTTGTTGAGTGCGTTGGCATCATTGGGGCGCAGGGCGAGCGAGCGGGTGTAGTCGGCCTCGGCCTCTTCGAGGCGCCCGAGTTGCTTGAGGATGTTGCCGCGATTGTTGCGTGCGTCCGCGTGATCCGGCGCGAGTTCCAGGGCGCGGCCGATATGCTGCAATGCCGTGTGCGAATCGCCCAGCTGGTGTTCGGCCACGCCCAGGAAATGCAGGGCATCGACATGATCCGGAGTGGCTTCCAGGACCGCGGCGTAGATTGCAACCGCCTCGTGCACCTGACCGCTTTGGTGCTTCTTGACGGCCTCCACCAATTGTTCGTCGGCGCCGGCCGGAACCGTTTCGCGGTCGGGGGATTTCGTTGATAGGGACGACATGCGCGGGTGTTCCTCCTTGGCGGTATGATCTTGCAGCCAGGCACCATGCGCAAGGGCTTTGCCAATGGGTTTCCGTTTCTCACGGCAGCGGTGTCTAGATCGAGCGAAACTGAATTCTCAGGCCGGATTTCTTGGAGGCAACGATGACGAATAGGAAATTCTCTTCCCTGGTTGGTTGCGTGGCGATGGGCGCGGGCGCGCTAGTACTGGCCGGTTGTCCGTCCAAGGGCATGGACGAGGTGAGCGGCTCCGAAGTCGCGGTCAGCGCGGTCAGCGGCGCAATCAACAACACCGAAACCCAGTCCCCGCTCGGGTTCAACACTTTGCCGCGCGAACGAAAGACCACGGCGGGCCTCATCTGGGACCAAATCAATCCGGTGAGACCAGCCTGGGCGGCCACCTGGACGTGCAGCGGTGGCGTGCTTTCTCCCGCGTGGAGCGGCCCGGCTGGTAATCCCTACACCTACACGCCGGTGAGCTGCTCGATGACCTGGGACGTGGGCAAGACCGCCTCGGCGGTGTGGAGCGACTCGTTTATTCTCAGCTACGGCGCGAGCTGCGATTCAACCTCGCCCTTCATGGAGAACCAGGCCGCCAACTGCACCCTGACCCGCACCACCACGACGAATGGCAATACGCGCACCTTGACCGGCGCCAGGGGCAATACCTACGCCATCACGCACAACACCTTCGGCGCTGGCACGGGCTGGGATAGCTCGGTAGCGCCCGCACCCACCAACGACGGCGTCATGCTTGGGTGCGCGCCGTCGGGCTGCAGCGCCAGCCTTACGCTCGTCATCAGCGGCAGCCACATCTCCGGCACCATCAACTCCGAGCGTTTCTGGGACCACACGGTTTCCACGGGTCCGGGCGGGATCACGGTTACCGGCACACGAAGAAACCGCGTGGTCACCGGCACGGTCTTCGTGCAGCACAACCTAGCGCACTTCACCAGCCAGACCACCTTCAACGATGTTGCCTATGGCGACACCGCTTGTTGCTACCCGACCAGCGGCAGCGTCACGACGATTTTCTCCTCGGGCCCGAACAAGAGCAAGTCGGAAAGTCTGTCCTTTACCCCGATTTGCGGCGACGCCACGCTGACGCGAGCGGATGGTTCGACCACCACGCTGTCTCTCGAACAGTGCCTATGATGGCGGGCAGTTAGCTGGGTTCGCGGCACTGGTAGATCCTGGCTAAAATATTACGCCAGGCGGAATGGTGCAATTGGCGGTGCAATAGACAAGGGCGTTCGGGTCGGTCTAAACCGTGGTGCTGGTGCCGCTGTCGAGCTGCTGGCCGTTCATGGCTCCGAGGTCGCACTGCTCGCCGGGATCGACGATGCTGTCGCCGCAGAAATGTGGTTTGAGACAACCGAATCTGCAACCTGCGGCACCCAAAGCCGTGTTGCCATTGTCCTTGCCAAGGTCGCATTCCTCGGGTCCATCCGGCGGGCCCTGGACGATCTTGTCGCCGCAGTACGGACCCCACTTGCACTGGGTGCTGCAACCACCGTAGGCCGTGTCGTTGTTGTGGCTCGTACAGCCCGCGGGAAGCGGAATCGTGTCGTCGCCACAGTCACATTCCTCCCCGCCAGTGACCACGCCGTCGCCACAACGAGGCTGGCAGGCCGATTTACTCGTGGAGAAGCCGCTGAGCGTGAGCTGGAAATTCGATTCCGACGGGTGGCCGTCGCGCGAAAAGACGGCGATCTCGTAGGTGTTGCCCTTCTGCAGACCAAGTTGCGCGGCGGTCAGGGTGCGCTGACGGCAGTCGCAGGTGGTGCCAGCCGCGCAGGTGGAATTGAACGGCACCTTGGTCACTGGGTCCTTGGCATTCGCGCTGCCATCGCACGGCACCAGATCGCCGACCGCGTAGCCGGTTGGGATGGTCGGACAATTGCTGCCAGTGCACGGCATGTAGATGTTGCCACCTTCCTGAATGGTCGCGGTGCCGGTGGCGTCGACCTTCACGCTGCCGGGGATGCGCTGATGAACGCCGCCCAAGTCGATGACGAGCACGCCATTGATAAACACGAATGTGTCGTCGTCGCCGAAGAACTGGAGTTGGAAGGCATCATTGAAGGCGAACAGATAGCGCGCCTCGACCGAGAACCACGAATCGTGGAACCAGCCCTGGGCGTTCGAGATCCAGGCGCCGTTCGGGTTCTGGCCAAACCAGGTGGCTGGATCGACGCCAGGCGCGAAGCTGGGCGGGAAGATATACTGATTGGCCTTACAGCCGTTCCCCGCGCCGAAAGACGCCGAGCTGTACCAGTATGGCCAGACGTTGCACAGCAGAGGTTCACTGTTGCCGGTGGTCGAGGTTTGCACGGTGCCCGGGCCGGTGGTGCTGCCCGTCAGGCTGTAGATCGGGAAGTTGTTGGCCGCTGGGTCGAGGGGGAAGAAGCCGCCGTACACACTGTGGGGTGGACTGGAGAAGCGATAAAGATTGGTCGCCGCGTCTACCGGTCCCATCTCCAGGAACGCCACTTTATGGCTGTTGTTGGTGTAGGTACTGTCGGTGAACCATTGGCCGAAGGAAGTCGCGCTGGTGGCGACGGGCGCGGGTCCTTTGTACACGGGATGCCCGCTCGATCCGCTGACGTAGGTCAGGCCATTGAGCGGGCTGTTGGTCATGGTGTAGCCCGGCACGTTGCCGCCGTTCGTGTCGTGGCTCCAGTCGGTAAACTGGCAGTCGCACAAGGTGGCGGTGGAGCCGCCGCCGTTGCGGGTGGTGTTGAAGGCTGGCCGGCCGGCCGAGTCCAGATTGGCTTGTGCCATGTCCCAGCAGCGGGCGGTCGAGTCATTCTGGCGCGCGGGGCCCGCCGAATTGGGCACGCAGTAGCGTTTGTTGTAATTGAGCGGATTGGTCTGGCCCTGCACGCCATTGATGTTGATGGCGTTGCCGGATGCCAAGGTGTTGCCATAGTAGAAGAAGTCCGGGTGGCCGCCGGTCTCGTGCTCGCTCTTGAAGTCGCGGTACTTGACCGGCAGCTCCAGGCAATTGCCGCTGTAGATGGTCTGCGTGCATGCCACGGTATCTGGAGTCGCTTGCGTGGTACACTTGAATCCGTCTTCAATCTTGCACTTCGACGAGCAGCCGTCGCCGTCCACCAAGTTGCCGTCGTCGCAGTCTTCACCCGTTTCAAGATTGCCGTTCCCGCAGCTGGTCGTGCAGGCATGCGTCGTCCCCGAGCCGGTGGTGCCGCGGCACACGGGCTCCTTGGTGCAAGTCCCCGAGCAGCCCGAGCCGTCCCCGTTGAAGAGGCCGTTGGGCCCAGTACAGCCGGTCGGCAGCTTGGCTGGATCGGTGCCGCAGTCGCAGGCCTCCCCGGTTTCGAGGATGCCGTTGCCGCAGACGGCCTCCGTGCACTTGCTGGGTGTGCCCGTGCAGCTCCACCCCGGCTCGACCTGGCAGTTCGCGGAGCAGCCGTCGCCGCTCGCGGTGTTGCCATCGTCGCAGCTCTCTGTGCCGGTGATCACACTGTCCCCGCAGAGGGGAACGCATGGCTTGCCGGGCGCCGGGCAAATGTAGCCTGGGTCGATGGTCTGGCAGTCGCTGGAGCAGCCGTCGTTGCTGATGGTGTTGCCATCGTCGCACACCTCGTTCGAGGTCAGCTTGCCGTTGCCGCAAACCGCCTGGTTCTGACAAGGCTTTCCAACATCGGGGCAGATCCAGTTGGCCTCGATTTGGCAACTTTGGCTGCAACCGTCGCCACCAACCGTGTTCCCGTCGTCGCAGCCTTCTCCGGGGTCCAGGACGCCGTTGCCGCAATGGCCGCCGCCGGGAACGACGGGAGCCGCATCGGTCACGGGCGGCAGGGTCCAGGTTGCCCCTCCGATGCCACCGCTGTTCCCGCCAGCGTTGCCGCCAGCATTGCCACCCATCGAGGTCGAGCCGCCGGAGCCAGAGTCTAGGATCGGGGGGTTGGTGCAACCTCCTACTCCGACAGTCAAAACAGTCGCTCCGACGAGAACCAGCGCAAAGGAGCCCGCGCGTGAAGACCCAATACTGCGCGCCGAGAAACTCATCTTGGTCATTGCAACAGTCCCTTCGTAACAAGGAGGAAGGACTCACTCAGGAAAGATCCTCCTGAGGATTGATTTGAACTATACCAAGCAACAAGAGCACGGGGGAAAGGAATCCCGCGCATCGATCGACAGAGCTTTTCGTGTTCGCGGTCCATCCCGCATACAATGTCGGAGAGTCATGCACGGGACAGGACCATGGAAAGTCGATCGGCGGTGCTAGAACCCGAGGGCGCAGTGCAGCGTTGGGCGCCGTTGTGGGCTGGGCTTGTTGCCATCGCGCCCTATGCCCCAATTCTTTTCGGTCGCTCGGAGTTCTACTTCGACGACCATTTTCGTTTTTCCACACCGCTGGCCGGCATCGTCGCGGAAGCCCTGCGCGGTCACCACCTGCCGCTGTGGAATCCCTGGGTTCTAACCGGCACGCCGCTCGCGGCGGAGCGGGGAGGGCTGGTCGCGCATCCGGGTTTGCTACTGGCCACGGTCATGCGGCCGAGCCACGCGGTCGGCATGTTGATGGTCTTGTTCCTGGGGACGCTCGCGTCGGGGTCCACGGCCTTCTTGCGCGCACTCTCGGTGCGTACCCTGCTGGCCATCGGGGCGGGCGCGGCTATCGGTCTGTCGGGCCCGACGCTCTCCTATACCAGCAACGCCCAGTTCTTGGCCACGCTGGCGTTCTTTCCGTGGGTTCTGCTCTTCGCGTTTCGCCTGGCCACGGGAAAGGGATCCGCGCTGGCCGGCGGTCTGGCCTTGGGCATGGGCTTGCTGGGTGGCGACCTACCTGGCGCACTTGTGATGGCGCTGGTGGCGATGTTCGTGTTCCGCGCCTCAGGCGGGCGACTGCGCCAGGCATGGTCGCGCCTGGCTGTGTTCTTCGGCGTTGCTTTGGTCGTGGGTGCGGGCAGCTGGCTCCCGGTTCTGTGGGCGTTGCCCTTGTCCGAACGAGGCATGGGGATTGCGGCCGCCGAGGCTGGTCGCTGGTCGTTTCACCCCGCCGAAATCCTGGGCTTCATTTGGCCGAACCCACTTGGTCTGCCCCTGCCGCGCTTCACTTTCTGGCCCTTTCGCTGGCTGGGGCAAGAGCGTCTCTTCCTGCACAGCGTGTGGGTGGGTGCTCTGGTTTTCGTCGCCTCGTTCCTTGCTCTACGCCGGCGCGGCGTCGCGCGCGTGCTGGTCATAATTGCGCTGGTTCTGATTGTGGCTGGCACCGGGTCGTGGACGCCGCTATGGCCCATCTTTCGCCCGCTTTTCACCTTCGTGCGCTATCCCTCCAAATTGGTGGCGCCCGCCGCCCTTCTGCTGGCCTTCGCCGGCGCGAAGGTCATTGAGGACCTGCTGGCGCGTCCGCGCGGTTTGCGCAACTTGTGCCTGACCGTGGCGGGATTGGGCGCGGTTGGCGCCTTGGTGGCCCCCCTGGTGCAAGCGGCGCTCGCGCGTCGGGCCGGGGCCGGCTCCGACATCGCCTTCGCCGCCGCGCATGCCTTGCGCGCAGACACCATGCGCGTTGCCGTTCTGGCGGCGATCGGCGCGGCGCTGTTCCACTTCGTCGTGCGCGGTCGCCTTGCCGTTCAACGTGCCGTGCCCCTGCTGGCGGGGTTGCTCTTTCTCGACGTGTTCACCACCACCGCCGATTTGTCGTGGACGCGCCCGGCGCTTTCGCCGGCTCGTCCCGCCTTTCTTCCCAGCTTTCTTCCCCCAGACGATCTTCGCGGTCCACGCGTGATGCGCCTGCGCGAGATCTCCAAACAGCGGCTCGCCCTCGACGAGCAGGCGTTTTCCGAGGAGCAAATGCGCCAGGCCGCTTTGCTCATGCCGCTCACCAATCTCGGGCATCACGTGGGTGTGCTCGATCCCTACGGGCTCTACCTGAGCGACGTGGCGCTGGCCATGGCCGAGCTGGCGACCGCGAATCCGATCGCGCTGGCGGAAGTCACGGCGAGCGATCTCATGCTGGCCGCGCCGGGGTCGCGCGCGCCTTGGCTTGCTAGCGCGGTTGATGGCCATCGTTTGGTTCCGGTGGCGGCCGTGGCGGCCGGGGCGCTGGTTTTGCGCGTGCCAGGCGCCTTGCCGCGCAGCTTTGTCGCCACCAGCGCGACGTTGCTCGCGCGTGCCGACATTCCCCGGCGTCTCGCCGAGGATTCGGATCGCATCCTGCTTTCCTCGGAATGGGCGTTGCGTGGCGGCGGCTTCGTGCCTCTCGATGCGACCGCGATTCCGCCCACGCTGCTCGACGCATCCACGGGCAAACCCGTGGCCATCCAGCCCGCCACCTGGCGGCCGAGCGAGGCGGAGTACCAGGTCGTGGTCGATTCGCCGTCGCTTCTTGTTGAAATGGATGCATTCACTCCTGGTTGGCGCGTCTTCGTGGACGGGCAGGAGCAGCCTATTTTGCAGGCCAACGTCTTTGGCCGCGCGGTGGTGGTGTCGGCGGGTAGGCACGCGGTTCGCTGGCAGTTTGCCCCGCGCTTGGTCGAAGCCGCGCTCGTCACCAGCTGGGCAAGCCTGGGCTTGGGGTTGCTCGGACTTCTGCTGTCGCGCCTGCGCCGCCTGCGCGTCAGGCGGATGTAGAAGCGCTGCCCTCGGCCAGACCCAGCTTGCGTACCCGGTCGCAGAAGGTGGAACGGGAAATTCCGAGAGCCGAGGCGGCGCCGCGCCGGCTGCCGCGGCTCTGTCGAAGCGCCCAACGGAAGATCGCGGTTTGCATTTCCTCGAAGGTCTTGCCGGCAAGAGCGAGCGTATCTCCATCGGTCGATCCATCGGTCGAGGCCGGCAAACCGGCAAGCACCGCGTCGGGCGCATCCGCCGCGCGCGAGGCAAACCGGGCCTGGCAGATTGACGACAGAGGATGTGGCTTTTCGATGGCCAGAGCGGTGTTGTCGATGATGGCGTCGGACAGCGCGGCGGCGCGACGGATGGTGTTGCGCAACTCGCGCACGTTGCCCGGCCAATCGTGCGTAAGGAGACTTGCCAGCGCCTCGGGCGCCATGGCCTTCGCACCGAACTCGATCGCGGCCTCGGCCAGGAAATGATCGACGAGTACGGGGATGTCGCTCGGCCGTTCGCGCAGGGCGGGCAGGCGCAGCTCGCAGCCAGCCAAACGGTGGTAGAGGTCGAGCCGGAACAGGCCGCGGTTGCTGTCGCCGCGCAGGTCGCGCAGGGTGAGCGCCACCACGCGCACGTCGACAGTTTTTTCGCCCTGGCCGCCCACCCGGCGCAGGCGTCCGGTTTCGAGTACGCGCAGCAACTTGGGCTGCAAGTCGAGCGGCAGCTCGCCAACCTCGTCGAGAACCAAGGTGCCGCCCGATGCCTCCTCGAACCAGCCGATCTTGCGGCCGCCAGCGCCGGTGAAGGCGCCGCGCTCGTGTCCGAAAAGCTCGCTTTCGGCCAGTTCGCGCGCCAGTGCACCGCAGTTCACCGCGACGAAGGGACCCTGCGCACAGCGGCTCAGCTCGTGCAGAGCCCGCGCCACTAGTTCCTTGCCCGTGCCACTTTCGCCCGTGACCAGGACCGCTAGCCGGGTGGGTGCCACGCGGCTGGCCAGGTCGAGCACCCGGCGCAGGGCAGGAGACTGTCCGATGATGGCTTGTAGGGCCGGAGTGGAGGTTCGGCTGGTGAGGCAGGAAGGTGTTGGGCTCATGCCAGATGTTCTCGGATCTGGCGGGGGAAAAGTTGCGTCCTACGATTTGGGCAACATCGGAAGCCTCGCGAGGGGCTCCCATATGCTGGTTGCCCATGCCCATTTCAGAGCGACAGCGAACGTCCTTGCTCGCGACGAGAGGTTGCGGCATTGTCCGGCCCTCTCTCTTCTAAATGAAAGGACTGCGATGAAAACAGCGATGAAACTCTTTGTGCTTGCGGTGATGCTGGGCGGACTCAACGTCGGTTGCGGTGCCGCGACTTCCGAGTACATGAAGCCCGTGACCGGGCCGGAACCAGCCGGGGCGCCTCCCAACAAGGCGCGCGTCGTGTTCGTCAGGCCCTCCGGCGGAGCCTGGAAGGTCATCTTCACCGTCATCGACGAGCACGGCTACTTCCTGGGTGACAGCACCGCGAATGGCCGTTTCTCGGTCTTCGTGGATCCCGGCGATCACTTTTTCATCGTGTGGACCGAGTCCACCGAAACCGTCAAGGCGACCCTGGCGCCCGGTCGCACCTACTACGTCGAAGTTCGGCCAAAGATGGGCATGTGGAAGGCGAGGGCGTCGCTGTGGGCGGTCAACCGCAAGAGCGGCCTCATGCAGTCGATTCCATCGTACCTCGCCGACACCAAGGTCACCACGTCCGACTTCGCCGCCGGGCAAGCGTACCTGAATTCCCTCGGCAAGGAGCTTCCCGACGCCGCCAAGAAGGGGATCGATACCTACAATGGGTACTCCGCGGACGAGAAGGCGGACGTTACCCTGACGCCCGAAGACGGCCAGTAGCAGCACGGACCACTACAGGCGCCTCGCTGTCCGGATGACTTGTCTAGACAGCGAGCGCCCGCCTAGGCATGGCGTGGTGGTTGCGGCGAAGCGCGAAAAGCGCCATCATGCCGCGCATGTCTCTCAAGCCTAGTATCGCTGTTTCTTGTCTATCCTTGGCATTTCTTGGCTGCACATCGTTGAACGAGAGCGGCCTCGGTACTCCTTGCACTCCCGACGCAAGCGTGGCGTGCATGTGTCCCACTGGGCAGCAAGGAGCTATGACCTGCGGTGCGACTGGCATCCTTGGCGCGTGCGTGTGCGGAGCGCATGCGTCCGATGCCGGCACACTTGGTGGGGCCGGGGGAACATCGGTTGCGTCATCGTCGAGAGGTACGGGCGGGCATGTCGCTTCCGATGCCAGCGTGGATGGCCGCGACGGCGCTGTCGGCGCGGGTGGAATCGTCAGCGGAAGCGGCGGCGCCGCCAGCCTCGGCGGGACGTCGGGGGCTGGCGGCACGCCGGGCGCGGGCGGAAATAGTGGCAGAGGTTATGGCGGCAGCACTGGCTCTGGCGGCAGAGCCGGGACGGGCGGCGCCATGGCGAGCGGCGGAGCGATCGCGACCGGCGGTGCCATCGGGAGTGGCGGTGCGACTGCAACAGGCGGCGCCAAGGGGAACGGCGGCACGTTCGGGACGGGCGGCAGGACTGTTAGCGGCGGCGCGCCGGGCACTGGTGGCGCGCCGGGCACTGGCGGCATGAGTGGGCCCGCGGACCTGCCCCAGATCAGTGCCTCGCTGGCGAGCGTCAGCGTTGGCTCGGTCTATGTCGGCAAGAGTTCGACTCCGGTCACCGTCGCCATCACCAACATCGGTAAAGCCGCTGGTGTGGTCACGACCATGGCCACGGGTGCGGGAATCGTCGTCACGGGTTGCTCTGGCAACTTGGCGGCCGGCATGTCGTGTGCGCTCGCGATCGCGGCTGCTCCCACCGCCGCGGGGCCAATTGCCGGAAGCGTCACCGTGTCCATCTCCGGTGGCAATACCGTGACCATCGCCGTCTCGGGGACCGCCGTGCTGGGTGGCGCCTTTGTGCTCGACAAGAGCGCTATCGATTTCGGCGACATCGCTGTCGGCCAGCAGGTTCAGGCTACCGTGACGGTCACGGCCACCGCGGGCCTGAGCGACCTGGTGGTTGACAGATCGGGAGCGGACATCACGTTTGACCCCACTTCGACCTGCGCCAGCACTCTCGTCTCGGGCGCGAGCTGCACCGTGGTGGTGGACTTCACCTCGGCCAAGCCCGGCGCCGCGACTGGCGATGCCGTCGTCGTCTCCCAAGGCGGTGTCTCGAAGTCCGTTGCCGTCCACGCCAACGTCCTCACCCTGGCCAAGCTCGCCGCGTCACCAACCTCCGTTGCCCTTGCTGCGGCACCAGGCGTATCGAGCGCCCCGGCCACCGTCAACGTAGGAAATACCGGTGGCATGGCGACCGGCCAGATCGTGGTGGCCATCGCTGGAACAAGCTCTGCTGACTTCAAGATCGGTTCTGACACTTGCAGTATCGTAACCTTGTCCGCGTCTTCGACCTGCGCCATTACGGTGAGCTACTCTCCAGTGACCGCGACCGCGGCCGCGACGGCGAAATTGACCATCACCGACAAGGGCCCCGGCGCCTCGGTTGCCACCGTTGCGCTCACCGGCACCCCAATGTCGCCCCTCACACTCACCATCACCGGCGGCCCGAGTCTTGGCTCGGTCGCACCAGGCGGCACCGGCGCGGAAGTTCTATTCACGGTGACCAACACCTCGGTCACGCCCTCTGGCGCGTTGACCCTCGGGGTGAACAACCCCAGCATCACCATCTCCAGCAACACCTGCGCGGCCAAGGCGAACTTGAGCAAGGACGAGACTTGCACCGTCGGCCTCACCTTGACCCCTCTAGCCTCGGCGACCCCGGCCGCCATCGCAGCACTTCTAACCGTTTCGGGCACCGGCGGCAGCGCCAGCACGTCGGTCATAGGTGCAATCCTGTAACGGCTCGGCGTCCGAAACCGTGCGTGTGGCTGCGTAGCTTCGGTACCGGAGGAGGGACTCGAACCCTCAAGACCGTAAGGACGGCGGATTTTGAATTGCACGGGGACGGTTGCACCACCGTGCAAGTAGTTGAATCTCCGACGGAGAACGCGGCACCACGGGATCGGCGATCCCATCGAAATGAACCCCGCTAGTACGTGGATAGTACGTGCGAGATCTGGCCTGTGCCACGGGCGGAGCTGGTCCAACTGCCCGCACCGACCCGACGCGAGTCAGCCCCCTCACGGCGGCCGTGTAGCCTGGCCCCAAGCGGTGGTGCCCCAGCAGGCGATGGTGCCGTCGGTTCTCACCCCGCAGGCGAACGAATAGCCCACGCTGACTGATGTGAAGGTGCCTGCCAGCGGTGTTGCCTGGCCAGAATCGTTGGAGCCCCAGCAGGCGAGAGTGCCGTCAATTCTCACCGCGCAGGCAGTGTCATAGCCCGCACTGACGGATGCGAACGCGCCTGTCGGTGGCACCTCAAAGCCAGATGTTTTCAGGCCCCAGCAGCTGAGGGTTCGGTCTGTTCCTAAGCCGCAGGCACCGTCAGCGCCAGCGCTGACAAATGTGAAGGTACCTGACGGCGGCGTTGCCTGGCCAAAGGTGTTGTAACCCCAGCAGGCGATGGTGCCGTCGGTTCTCACCCCGCAGGCGAACGAATAGCCCACGCTGACGGATGTGAAGGCACCTGCCGGTGGCGTTGCCTGGCCAAAACTGTTCGAGCCCCAGCAGGTGAGGGTACCGTCAGTTCTCACACCGCAGGCAGCGTCATAGCCTGCACTGACGGATGTGATGGTGCCTGTTAGCGGTGTTGCCTGGCCGAAACTGTTGGAGCCCCAGCAGGTGAGGGTACCGTCAGCTCTCACACCGCAGGCAGAGTTATAGCTCGCACTGACGGACGCGAAGGTACCTGCCGGCGTAGCCAGGAAACCCCAACAAACGACGGTACCGTCAATTTTCACTCCGCAGGCATCTTCATTGCCCGCACTAACGGACACGAAGGGGAACGGTGGGGTTTCTCCTTCAGGCGCCAGATCCTGTTGCAGATCGGGCACCATGTCCGCCGCGAGGTCGGGCGCTCGGCCAGGCAAGTCGGTGGACTGTAGGTCGGACGAGGCATCGGGCCGAAGGTCGGACACTGGCTCGGGCCGGAGGTCAGGCGCGAAGTCAGGCAGGATGGGGAACAAAAGGTCGGGCGAGGCACCAAGCTGGAGGTCGGGCGCGATGTCGGCTTCTGCGCCTACCAGATTTGGAGCATCGGGGCGAATAGCTCCGCTATCGGGCGCTGGACCGGGCGCATCTCCGAGCGGAGTGCGGAAACACGCGACGCCAGTCGTGCTCACGACAAGCAACGCAAGGCCGAAGCAGCCTGTTCTCCGCAGCCTGGTGACCGCCATCCTCGGCATGTCCAACGAGTATCGGCACCTCGACCAAGCCGGTCAACAGCTGCGAGTCCCACCACGTCTTTCGACACCAGATCCTAGGTCAAAAGGGATAGGTTGCAGGCGGATGCCAGCGAACTTCTCTTCAAGGCGATGCCGCACCGTTCAGAAAGTCATCGCGGAGGCTCGTGCAGCCTCACGTTGGTAGTGGTTCGGCATGCTTGCTCCTCGCCACGCCGTTTAGCAGAAAAGGGCGGGGTGCGTGGGGCGCGTGTGCCGTTGGCTCGCACCGCAGTCAGCCCACCTTCGCGACTGCCCAACCGGTGCGCTGGGGGCGGGCATCTTCACGGCGCCGGCGGCGCTGACTGCCCGAATTGATTGTCGCCCCAGCAGGCGATGGTGCCATCGGTTCTCACACCGCAGGCAAAGAAGCCTCCCGCACTGACAGCTGTGAAGGTACCTGTCGGCGGCGTAGCCTCGCCAGCAATGTTGGCTCCCCAGCAGTCGATGGTGCCATCGGTCCTGAGCCCGCAGGCAAACCTTTCGCTCGCACTGACAGACACGAAGGTACCAGCCGGCGGCGTGGCGGCGCCATCGTTGCTCTTGCCCCAGCAGGCGATGGTCCCGTCGGTCCTCACGCCGCAAGCAAACCAAGTGCCGGCGCTGACGGATACAAAGGTGCCTGCCGGTGGCGTAGACTCCCCGTCTGTGTTGTCGCCCCAGCAGGCGACAGTACCGTCGGTTCTCACCCCGCAGGCGAAGAAATACCCCGCACTGACGGAAGTGAAGGTACCTGTCGGTGGCGTAGCCTCGCCATCGGTGTTGGCTCCCCAGCAGACCACGGTGCCGTCGGTTCTCACGCCGCAGGCGGAATAATAGCCCGCGCTGACAGACTTGAAGGTACCTGCCGGCGGCGTAGCCTCGCTAATGGTGTTGTCGGCCCAGCAAACGATGGTGCTGTCGGTCTTCACTCCGCAGACGAGAAAGCCTGGGCTTGCACTAACAGACGTGAACTTGCCCGCCGGCGGCGTGGTGCGGTCATCGGCGTTGTCGCCCCAGCAGGCGATGGTACCGTCGGTTCTCATCCCGCAGGCAAGAACAACGCCCGCGCTGACGGATACGAAGGCTGCCGCTGGGAGATCTCCGTCGGGAGCGAGATCGCGTTGCAAGTCTGGTGCGAGGTCGGGTCGCATGTCGGGCGCGAGGTCAGGCCGCATGTCGAGGGCGATGTCCAGCCGCAGGTCGGGCGAGAGATCACGTTGCATGTCGGGCGCGAGGTCGGGCCGCAGGTCGGGCAGGAGATCATGTTGCATGTCGGGCTCGAGGTCGGGCCGCGGGTCGGGCAGGAGATCACGTTGCATGTCGGGCGCGAGGTCAGGCCGCATGTCGGGCGCGATATCAGGCGCGAGGTCAGGCAGGAGGGGGAACGGCAAGTCCGGCGAGCTATCCGGCAGCAGGTCGGGCGCGATGTTGGCCTCCGCGCCGACCAGATTTGGAGCGTCAGGGCGAATAGCTCCGCTATCGGGTGCTGGACTGGGCGCATCTCCGAGCGGAGTGCGGAAACACCCCACGTCAGTCGTGCTCACAAGAAGCAACGCAACGCCGGACCAGAGTGTTCCTGTTGACCTCGCGATCTCCCTAATCGGCATGTCAAAGAGTATCGACACTTCGACGAAGGCCAGTCAAGTGACCACGGCTGCCCACGTCCTTCTACACCAGATCCTAAGTTGAAAGGGGTGGGGTGCAGAGGGATGCAAGTAGTTGAATCTCCGACGGTGATGGTGGCACGGGAGGTTCGGCGATCCCATCGAAATGAACCCCGCTAGGACCCAGATAGGCCCCGGCCGATTCGGATGTCGGCGCCAGGATTCTGAGGCGGCGGTTGCGGGCCAGTGGTGCGGGGCTGTAGTCTCCGCCTTCATGGAAGCCAAGGGACCGATCTGGATCGTTCGCGCGGGAGAAGGCGCCGCTTTTGTCGAGGAGTTCCTAGAAAAAGGGATCGTCGCGATAGGTTGGCCGGACGTCGGACCTGTCGACGCCAACACCCCGGACGAAGAGCTGAAACGACGGTTTCTCGAAAAGTACCCGGATGAAAAGGAAGGCTGGCGGTTCGTGGGGGCTGCCATGGTCCGCCGCTTCGCTCGTGAGATCCACCCTGGCGACTTGGTCGCGACATGGGACAGGAACCGGCGCGTGTATCCGCTGGGCACGGTCACGGGAGGCTTGGAATGGCAGGACCATGACCTTTCGAGGCTGCGCAAGGTCCATTGGACGCACGAGGTTGAGCGGGACCAGCTTTCCGTCGGGACGCGGAACAGCCTTGGCGCAATAGCTACCTTGTTTCGTCTTTCGCCCGAGGTGGCCTCGGAAATGTGGGGGAAAGCCAGGCCCATTGGCTCAAGCCCCCAGTTGCCAGCCCCGGCGCCATCTCGAAGCGAGGAGGAGGAAGAATCCGAAGAACTGGTTCTTCGCGATGTGGAAGGGAAGGCCGCCCAATTCGTCGAGGATCGCCTCGCTCGGTTGACCTGGCGAGAAATGCAAGAGCTGGTGGCCGGCATTCTGCGAGCCATGAGCTACCGGACACGTGTCTCGGCCGAAGGCTCTGATCGTGGTGTGGACATCTTCGCCTCACCCGATGGCTTGGGATTGCAAGAGCCTCGCGTCTTCGTCGAGGTCAAGCACCGGCGAAACGAGCAAATCGGCGCCCCGGCCATTCGAGCCTTTCTAGGTGGCAGGAAACCAAGCGACCGCTGCCTGTTCGTCAGCACAGGAGGCTTCACGAAGGAAGCGCGGTACGAGGCAGACCGATCGGCCGTCCCTCTGACCTTGCTGAACCTTGCAGACCTTCGCGACCTCCTCATTCAGCACTACGACCAAGTCGACGCTTCAACCCGCGCGCTGGTGCCGCTGAGGCAGCTCTATCTGCCCGTGGATTGATCGAGAAGGCGGCGTTCTCCAGCTTTCGCGAAACTCCCAGCCCGGACCGTTCCGCTTCCTCCCCGCTGCCCCGTCGGCTACGATGCACAACGCAATGTCGCAAGGGGTTGAAGAGTTCGTGAAAAAGTGGGCCGCGTCCGGCGCGGCCGAGCGGGCCAACAAGGATCTCTTTCTGGCCGAACTCTGCGACGTGCTGGGAGTGTCGCGGCCCAACCCGGCGAAGGGGGACACGGCGGAAGACACCTATGTCTTCGAGCGCGCGGCCACGCTGGCGCATGAGGGCGGCGAGGCGACAATCGGCCGCATCGACCTCTACAAGCAAGGGTGCTTCATTCTGGAGGCCAAGCAGGCGTCGGGCGAAGGCACCAGCAAGCTCGGCAAGGCGAAGCGAGGAACGCCGGCCTGGAACATCTTGATGAAAGAAGCCTTCGGCCAGGCGCTCGGCTACGCGCGCAGCTTCGACAAGCCCGAGCCGTTCGTCATTGTCTGCGATATCGGCCACTGCCTCGATCTGTACGCGACCTTTGACGGGACATGGAACTATCGACCGTTCCCGAACGCGCAGACGAGCCGCATCTTCCTACGCGACCTGGCCGAGCAAGCCGAGACGCTACGCCGCATTTTCGAGGAGCCGCTGGCGCTCGATCCATCGAGGCATGCCGCCAAGATCACGCGCGAGGTGGCCGCCCACATCGCCAGCCTCGCCAAGAAGCTGGAAGACGACGGGCACTCTCAAGAGCTGGTGGCGCAATTCCTCATGCGCTGCCTTTTCACCATGTTCGCCGAGGACGTCGGCCTCTTGCCCGAAGGGCTGTTTACCAAGGCGCTCAAGGATCTATGGCTTCCGCATCCCGCATCGTTCCCCGGTGGCGTCGAGTCGCTTTGGCGCACGATGAACGAGGGCGGCGAGTTGTTCGGCGTGGTCGGCAAGATCCTACGGTTCAACGGTGGCCTGTTCGCAAACCCGAAAGCACTCAAGCTCGACAAGGAAGCCTTACACCTTCTCTGGCAGGCGGCCGAGTGCAATTGGTCCGACGTAGAGCCTGCCATCTTCGGCACCTTGCTGGAACGTGCCCTCGACGCCAAGGAGCGCCACGCCCTCGGCGCGCACTATACGCCGCGCGCCTACGTCGAGCGGTTGGTCAGGCCGACCATCGAGGAGCCGCTGCGCGCGGATTGGGAAATCGTTCAAGCTCAGGTGCGCCGAATCGTAGTTGCCGCCGAGGAGTCCAAGAGCGACAAGGCATCGAAGGACAAAATCAAGGAAGCCGTGGCCGCCGTGCGCGCATTTCACCACAAGCTCTGCCACACGCGCGTCCTCGATCCCGCCTGCGGCTCGGGCAACTTTCTTTACGTCACCTTGGATCTCTTCAAGCGCCTGGAAGGCGAGGTGCTGGCCGCGCTGGACGGCCTTGGCGAAAAGCAAACCGTCATGCACATGGAATCCGTGCGCGTGACGCCCGCGCAATTCCACGGCATCGAAATCAAACGCTGGGCCAAGGAGATCGCCGAGCTGGTGCTGTGGATCGGCTACCTTCAATGGCACTTCCGTATGTACGGCAAGAGCCTGCCCGTGCCGGAGCCCGTTCTGCAGGACTACAAGAACATCGAGTGCCGCGACGCAGTCCTGGCCTACGACGGCGAGCCCGAACTGGTGCGCGACGAAAAGGGCAAGCCCATCACCCGCTGGGATGGCGAGACCATGAAGACAAACCCCGTCACCGGCGAACAAGTGCCCGACGAATCCGCGCGCGTGCCGGTCTACAAGTACAAGAACCCACGCAAGGCAGAATGGCCGGGGGCGGATTTCATCGTGGGGAATCCGCCGTACGTGGGCAACAAGCAGATTCGGCTGGCACTTGGTGATGGTTACGTCGATGCGATTCGGAGCGCCCATCCAGAAGTTCCGGACACAGCCGATTTCGTGATGTACTGGTGGAACTACGCCGCAATCGCGCTCCGAAACGGTCACGCGAGGCGCTTTGGATTGATTACGACCAAGAGCATTTCGCAGACTTTCAATCGTCAGCTAGTAGCCGAACATCTGTCGGCCACGCCGCCACTTTCGCTGGTATTTGCGATCCCAAACCACCCGTGGGTCGACACAGCAGATGGGGCCGACGTGCGTGTCGCGATGACTGTCGTGGAGGTCGGCTCTCTTCCTGGCGTACTGGCAACCGTGACCGACGAACGACCGGGCGAGGATCAGATCGTTGTAGACCTGGAAGTCCGGCACGGCCACCTGAACGCCGATATGTCCACAGGTGCCGATGTCCGCGAGGGTGTTGTGGCATTGAGGGCAAATGAGAACCTTTGCCTTCAAGGGTGCAAACTTGTGGGCGCGGGCTTTCTGCTAACGGAAGAGGAGCGCAGAGCGCTCGGGGAGAAGAAGACCCCCGATAGCTTGATGCCACTCTACGTATCCGGAAGCGACCTAACGAAGCGACTACCGAAGAGATTCGTGATTGACCTCTTTGGTCTGAGTTGTGAGGAGGCAAGCCACCAGTATCCGGCTGCGATGCAGATCGTTCTTGACCGTGTGAAGCCACAGCGCGATCAAAATCGCAGAGACACCCGCCGACGAAATTGGTGGCTGTTCGGCGAGAACGCCCCAAAACTGAGACGCGCTTGCCAGGGCCTGCGGCGTTTCATCGCAACATCCGAGGTGGCCAAACATCGCGTATTCGTGTTTCTTCCGCTGCCTGGAACCCTGGCCGACGGATCCCTGGCAGCGATTGCTCACGACGACGCCTATGTTCTTGGCGTCCTATCCAGTCGTCTACACGCTAGCTGGGCACTGGCGTCTGGCGGGCGGATGGGAGTCGGCGATGACCCGCGCTATCAGAACGGCCCATGCTTCCAACCATTCCCCTTTCCGGTGTGTGCTTCACAGATTGCCGACCGCATACGAAAGGCGGCCGAATCAATTGACGAACATCGACGAATCCAGCAAGCCACCCACCCCGATCTCACTATCACCGGCATGTACAACGTCCTCGAAAAGCTGCGCTCAGGCGAGGCGCTCACGGCCAAGGACAAGGTCATTCACGAGCAGGGCCTGGTGTCCGTGCTCAAGAAGCTGCACGACGATCTCGACGCGGCCGTCTTCGACGCCTACGGCTGGCCGCACGACCTGACCGACGAACAGATCCTCGAA
>Ga0224559_1000634_pt1 | contig 22201 bp, 16 predicted proteins | sample 714S33034metaG_FD_180676 | JGI IMG/M metagenome (GOLD analysis project Ga0224559, IMG submission 180676) | Peat soil microbial communities from Stordalen Mire, Sweden - 717 S3 30-34 | ecosystem: Environmental > Terrestrial > Soil > Wetlands > Peat | place: Sweden: Norrbotten County, Stordalen... | reverse complement strand
GCAGGTAGAACGAATCCTCGTTGTGGTCGCGCTTCATGCCGACGTTGGTGTCGCCCGAGAAGCGGACGCGTTTCCCGTCCATGGGAAAGGACGTGCTCATAGAAGACCCATGGTACCGTCCGACGAGCCGCGTTTTCAACTGCTAGCAGCGCTGTGGCCTGATAATTTCCAGCGCGGGTCCCACTTCCACCGTCAAGGGTCCGGAGCTGACACACAGGTCGCCGTCCAGGCTGTAGGCGGTTTGTGGCCCGTCGGGCTCGATGTCAAGCCGGCTGGCCACGAAACTGCTCGCGCGTTTAGGTGAAATGCCTCGCCCCAGGCGCACATTGAGCGCATCGAGCAAGAGCGACAAAGGACCGCAGTGGATAGCGACCACCGCCATGCGCTCGGGATCTTCGTCGGCGCGATGATGCAGCTTGAAGCGAAAGCCGATCTCGGAAACCGTGGCCGCGCCCAGGCCGGTGAGGTCGGTGTGCGGCAGCTCCTTGCCGTCGACTTTCACCGACGCGCGCAAACGGCGGAAGATCCTTGCGGCGAAACGGCGCGCGGTGAGAAGGGAAAACACGATGCGAAACACGATCCACACCGCTCGCCGCGCGCCATAGCTGCCACGCGCGTAGTACGCCTCGAGGAAGTTGTACAAAAGCCCGCTGCCGAAGATGAAGCCATGGTGGTTGCCCACGCGCAGGCAGCGCCGACGGAAGGTGGTGGGCGCCTTGCCCGCCTGTTCCGCGGCCACCAGCTCGGCAAGCAATCTCTCGGGTCTGACGCGGATGCCAAGGGAACTCGCCACCACGTTCATGGTGCCGCCGGGCAGAATGGCGATGGGTGGCAAGGACTTTTTGCCGTAGGCCGCGATCAAAGCCGAGAGGGTTCGGTGCAGTGTCCCGTCGCCACCGTGGATGCCGATGATCGAAGGCGATTCCGCGGCGGCGCGTTGGGCTTCCTCGGTCAGATGCTCCAGATTCGTGGGCGCGGCGACGCGGCCTCGCGTTCCGAGGATCTTGGCAAAGCGGTCGGCGCAGCCTGGATCTCTCCGGTTAGCGCGGGAGCCTGGGTTGACGAAGACGAGGAGTGCCACGAAGCTGGTACTCTACATGAGGGTCTCGCATTTGTGTTGACACGACCCGCTTGACGGAAAAACATTCACCGAGTCAGCGGCGCGAGAGATAGATTCAAAGTGGCAGAAAACAACACCATGTCGCCGGTCATCCGGGGATCGCTCAAGGAGCGGCCGTTGCCCCGGCTCTTGCAACAGCTTTACCGGAAGAAGTTCACCGGGCACTTCGTCATTTCCGACCAGACGCAGGACGAGAGCGAGGTCTATCTTCGCGAGGGAGCGCTCGTGCATGTGCGGCGCCCCGTGGACACGGATCGGTTGGACAATCTGCTGGTCGAATTCGGGGTGGTCCCGGCCGAAATCGTGGCGCAGGCCGCGGCGCGCTTGGGCGAAGGGAGGCGGCTCGGCGACGTGCTCGAGCGCATGGGCGCCCTCGACAAGCAGAAATTGGCGCAGGTCTTGAAGGCGCAGGTGGTGCGCAAGCTGTCGCGGCTGTTCTTCGTCACCGAGGGTACCTACGCGGTCTACGATTCCTCTCACATCTACGGCGAAGGCGCGGACCTGTCGCTCATGCGCGTCGATCCGCGCTCGGTGATCTACAGCGGCATCCGCAGTGCCTACAACTTGCCGCGGGTCACGCGCGAGCTGGCCTATCTTCTCGGCCAACGCTTCCGTTTGGCCGAGATCTCGCCGGGATTCGTGGCCGCGATGGGCATCGCCGCCGAGGACACGACGATCGCGGCATTGCGCGAGAATTGGATGACCCTCGACGATGTGGATAGCATTACCTCGCGTCCATTCGAGGTTCGTGTGACCATCTTGGCTCTCTATTATTCCGATGTTCTCGTTTGTGGGCCTGCCGGATCGTCGGCCGTGGAGACCGCGATTTCCGCGACAGGCAGTGGCCGCGTGCAAGTGCCAATGCCGGCGCCGCCCGTTCCCGCGGTGTCTCGTCCGACGCCCGCGCCGCCCACGCTGTCTCGTCCGACGCCCGCGCCGCCCACGCTGTCGCGGCCGATGCCCGCGCCGCCCGCATCCGCCGTCAGAGTCGAGCGCGCCTCCGCCAGTCTGGATTCCTCATCTCCCGTGCCACGAGCGCCTTACCCACCTGCGGCACCACAAACAGCCGCAAGCCCGGCCGCCCGGCCGCCCCGGTCGGGACCTACCGCGGCGGCGGACGAAGCCACGCGCGCGACGATCCTGGACATGGACAAGAAGCTGGGCAAGCTGACCCATTTCGAGCTTTTGGGAGTGAATCAGAACGCCAGCAGCGACGAGGTGAGCACGGCATTTCTGCGCGCCGCACGCCAGTTTCACCCGGATCGTTTGGCCGGCGGCCGGCTGCAAGATCTTCAGCCCGCGGCGGAAAGAATCCTGGCGCGCATCAACGAGGCGGCCATGGTTCTCGGCAACCCCGCGCGGCGCTCGGAATACGTCACGTCCATGGCCATGGGCTTCAAGAATTCGCAGACCAGCTTGCCCACCGTTCTTGAGGGCGAGAATCAATTCATCCAAGGCGAAGCACATCTCAAGAAGGGCGAATACGCCAAGGCCATCGCATTCTTCACCGCGGCCGTCCAGGGCAATCCCAGCGAGCCGCAGTATCGTGCCTATCTGGCGTGGTCGCGCTTCGAGGATCCCATGGCACGCAAGGACTCCCTGGCCACGGAAACCCTGCACACGCTGGAGACCGTGCTCAAGGATCGTCCCAAGTTCGCGCGCGGCTACTACTGGCTTGGCTTGGTTTGGAAGTTCTTGAACGAAAGCGATCGCGCCGCGCAGGCGTTTCGCATGGCCTCGGCCATCGACACGAGTCTCATCGACGCCAGCCGCGAACTTCGCCTTATCGAGATGCGCAAGCAGAAGGCGCCCGCGAAACCGGATTCATCGCCCGGTGGTGGCTGGGGCAAGTTCTTCAAGCGCTAGCCCGCGCGCCATCAATCGTCTTGCGGGTCGGGCGCGTCGTCGGCTTCCACGGCTTCCGTGGCCTCCGCGGCTTCCGCCATTTTGGGGTACCAGTTCTCGAAGACCTCGGTGATCTGGCGGGCCTGCTTTTCGCTCGAGACGTTGAAGGAGGATTGCTTGCGATAGCTGCCCTTGAATTTCTTGAAACGGACGATGGCGATCTTGGGCGCGCGGAACGTGCCGGCGGTCTTGTCCAGCTCCTGGTAGAGAAACATCAGCGTGGCCCACGAGCCCTTGGTCAGTACTATCTTGTCGAGCTGCTTGCGGACCAGTACTCCCTCGTCTTCGTAGTCGTAGGTGAGTTCGTCGAGTGTCTCTGCCATGTCGGACTCCTGGTTGAAAGGCCGGGATGTTACTTGTCGGTTTTGCTCTTGGCCAGCGCGCGTAGACTTTCAGCCAGGGATCGCCGGTCGTGGGCGGACAAGCGAGCGAATTCGATGCCCATGCCTGCCGCGCCCTGCTTGCCGCCGCCCCGGGTGACCCAGGCGACACGTCCGTCGGCTTGGGTCACCTTGCCACCGCCGAGCGCGATCTCTAGCCGCAGATCCTCGCCAACCTCGAAGAGCAGGTCGGAACGCAGAAAGAGCCCGCCTTCCGACAGATCGGTGCTGTCTAGGCGAAGGCCGGCGCGAACCTTGTTTCCAGCCGCGCGCACCACCACGGGAATGAGCACACCTTTGCGAACGAAGCGGCGCACGTCGTGGGAACGGGCAGCCGGCTTCACGGGCGGATTTCCAGCACCGCCGATGATCGAGCCTCGAACGACACGCGGGTCGATTCGCCGCCGGTTTGCACCAGCCGGCTCTCGCGCCATACCGCCTCGAAGGATACCGGAGCGCGTCCCGCCGAGGCCATGAGCCTGACCAAGAGGTCGTGGGGAACAACCACCCAACCGCTCGCGCTGGCGGCACAGGCAATCGCTGCGGGTGCACCGAAGGGTCGGATTTCAAGGAAGGTTCGGGCGGGACCGGAAACGCGGAGAATCAAGTCGCCCTTCGCGTTCACATGGGCGCCGGTATCGAGGGGATTCTCCGAGCTGTCGAGCACCGAGGGCGCGCTTGGCAAGGTCAGTTCGACCGAGGAATGCTCGCCAGCGCTGCTCGCGAGGTTGAGCATGAGCGTGGAGGGGAGTTGGCCGAGATCGCGCGGGCCGGCCTCGGCGATCACTCCGCTGACGACATCGGCCAGCGGTGGGTAAACGCGCGGCTCTGGAAGCAGCGACTGCTCCGCATCCGCTTGCAGGGCCACGCCACCCAGTTCTTGCAGGTTCAGGCTTCCGCCCTGGGCGCGCACCATGCGCGCCACGCCGGCCACGTCACGCAGTTCGCAGGACGACTCGGGCGCGGGGGCGACCAATGGATCCACGGCGCCCAGCACGTCGGAAGACGCCATGTCGATGGCCTCTGCCCGGAAAGCCAAAATGGAAACCGAGGGCGCGCTGCCGCTTGGCAGATCGAGGCGCACCGACACTTGCGACGTGTGCACGCTGGTCGAGGGCGAGGCATCCTGGCCATGCGAATTGGTGTCGCAACCCAGGCCGGCCACGGCGCCGCCGAGGAGCAAGGCGATGACAAGCCGAGTACTGGCACTAGGCATGCGCGAAGGCATGCGAAGGAGAGCACCTGGTCGCGTGGAGTGGGTCATCGTGAAGGCCGACAGCCTTATATTATAAGCGTAGCCGCCGCGCCACGCTAGAGGTGGCTTCCTGTGAAACTTTCTCGGCTCGAAAGATGGTAGAAAGCCATCGAAATGTCACGAATCAATCCTGACGAGGTACGCGAAATCGCGGCTCTGGCCAGGCTTCGTCTCAGCGAAGACGAAGTCGTGCGCATGACCGACGAACTCGACGGAATCCTCGGCTATATCGAAACCGTGAAGAACCTGGACACCGCCGACGCGGAGCCCATGACCCACGCCGTGCCGTTCGACTGCCCCATGCGGCCCGACGAAATCGGCCAGTCGCTGACCATCGACGAGGCGCTGCAGAATGCGCCGCGCCGGCACGAGGGCTACTTCGAAGTGCCGCGCATCGTTCCCGGCCCGGGAGGGGCGTAGCCATGACGCCCGAAGTTCGCGGAGCCACGCTGGTCGAACTCGCGGCGGGCGTGGCCGCCAAGAAATGGAAATCGCGCGACTTGGTCGAGGCGTATCTCGACCGCATCGCCAAGCTGGATGGCAAGCTCGGTTGCTTTTTGCTCGTCAACGGCGAGGGCGCGCGTCGCGCGGCGGATGCCATCGACAAGAAAGTCGCGGCCGGCGAAATGGTGGGACCGCTGGCGGGCGTTCCCGTCGGTTTGAAAGACATCTACGTCACGCGCGGGATCGAAACCACGGCCGGGTCGAAAATCTTGAAGGGCTTCATTCCGCCCTACGAGTCGACCGCGTCCGGCCGGCTGGCTGCGGCCGGCGCCATCAGCCTGGGCAAGCTCAACATGGACGAGTTCGCCATGGGCTCGTCGAACGAAAACAGCGCGTTCCATCCCGTGCACAACCCGTGGGACTTGGAGCGCGTGCCGGGCGGCTCGTCGGGCGGTTCGGCTGCGGCGGTGGCGGCTTCGCTGTGCGCGGGCACGCTTGGCACCGACACGGGTGGTTCCATTCGCCAGCCAGCTTCGCTGTGCGGAATCGTCGGCGTGAAGCCAACCTACGGCCGCGTTTCCCGCTACGGCGTCATCGCCTTCGCGTCTTCGCTCGACCATCCCGGCCCGTTTGGCCGCACAGTCGAGGATGCTGCGGCTTTGTTGGAGGTCATCGCCGGGCACGACCCAATGGACAGCACGTCGATTCCGCAACTGGCGGGCCAGTATCGCAAAGCAAGCAAGGCCGGCCTCGCGGGCATGCGCGTGGGCGTACCGGCGGAATACTTCCAGGCCGGCATGGATCCCGAGATCGAGGCGGCGGTGCGCGCGGCGCTCGACGAACTCGGGCGGGCGGGCGCCACGCTGGTGCCAGTCTCGCTGCCGCACACGCAATACGCGATCGCGACGTACTACCTGATTTGCACCGCCGAGGCGTCGTCGAACCTGGCCCGCTACGACGGTGTTCGCTACGGCCACCGCACCGCCGAAGCGAATTCGCTGGAAGAGCTTTACGCCAAAACGCGCGGCGAAGGCTTCGGCAAGGAACCCAAACGCCGCATCATCCTCGGCACCTACGTTTTGCGCGCCGGCTACTACGAGGCCTACTACGGCAAGGCGCTGCGCGTACGTCGGCTCATCGCCAACGATTTCGCGGCGGCGTTCAGTCAGTGCGACGCCCTGGTCACGCCGACCTCGCCCACGCCGGCTTTCAAGATCGGCGAGCGCGCCGCGGATCCGCTGCAAATGTATCTGGCCGACATCTACACCGTGGCGCCGCCGCTGGCCGGCGTGCCCGCGTTGTCGCAGTGCTGCGGGTTCACCAAGAGCGGCCTGCCCATCGGCTTGCAAACCATCGGCCCGGCGCTCGGCGAGGAAGCGGTTTTCCGCCTCGCCGGCGCGTACGAAGCGCGCACCCAATGGCACAAGCGCCTTCCACAGGATCCATCATGAGCAGGGACAAATACGAAGCAGTCATCGGGCTGGAGGTGCACGTCCAGCTCGCCACGCGCACCAAGATCTTTTCCATTTCCTCGGCTTCGTTCGGCGCCGAGCCCAACGCGCACACCGATCCGGTTTGCCTGGGACTGCCTGGTGCGCTGCCCGTGCTCAATGGCGCGGCCGTGGACGCGGCCGTGCGCCTAGGACTTGCCGTGGGCTCGCACATCCGGCCGCGCTGCCGTTTCTCGCGCAAGCACTACTTCTATCCCGATTTACCGAAGGGTTTTCAGATCTCGCAATACGACGAGCCGTTGTGCGAAGGCGGCGTTGTGACGTTTCGCCTCGATGGCGAAGTCAGACAAATCCGCCTCACGCGCATCCACATGGAAGACGACGCGGGCAAGAACATCCACGACAATAGCGGCGTCAGTTTCGTCGACTACAACCGCGCCGGCGTTCCCTTGTGCGAAATCGTGAGCGAGCCCGACATTCGTTCGGCCAACGAAGCCGCGGAATACGTGCGCGCCATCCGAACCCTGGTGCGCTACCTCGGCATCAGCGACGGCAACATGGAGGAAGGTTCGCTTCGCTGCGACGCCAACGTCTCCATCCGCCCGGTCGGTGCCACCAAGCTCGGCACCAAGGCCGAGCTCAAGAACATCAACTCGTTCAAGAACGTGCGCGACGCCATCGAGCACGAGATCGCCCGCCAGACCGTTCTTGTCGATCGCGGCGACAAGGTGGTGCAGGAAACCCGGCTGTGGGATCCCGACCGCGGCATCTCGGCGTCCATGCGCTCGAAGGAGCAAGCGCACGACTACCGCTATTTCCCCGAGCCCGATCTTCCGCCGGTGGTCGTCGACGAAGCGTGGCTCGAACGCGCCCGCAAGGCGCTGCCCGAGCTGCCCGAGGCGCGCCACATGCGCTACCTTGGCATGGGCTTGTCCGCGCAGGACGCATCCGTGCTGGTGGCCGAGCGGCAGATTGGCGACTACTTCGATGCCGCCCTGGCCGCGGCGCCGAACCATCCCAAGAAAATCGCCAACTGGCTCATCAACGAAGTGCTCGGGCGCGTGGAAGATCCGCGCAAACTGATGGATTCCAACATCCCCGTGCCGCCCGCGGCGCTCGCCGAGTTGGTCGATCTGGTCGAGAAGGACACATTGTCCGGCAAGCTCGGCAAGGATGTCTTCGGCCGCATGTGGCAGGAAAAGCGCCACGCCAGCGAGATCGTCGCGGCCGAATCCATGAACCTGGTGTCGGACACCTCGGTCATCGAGGACGCATGCAAGCGCGTGGTCGAACGCTACCCGGACGAAGTGGCGCGCTTCCGCGGCGGCAACGTCAAGCTGATGGGATTCTTCGTCGGCAACGTGATGAAGGAAACCGGCGGCAAGGCCAACCCCAAGATCGTGAACGAGATCCTGCGCAAGCTCTTGAGCTAGTTCTTGCGAGGTCGCACCGTCGCGGTGACCAGCAGGTGGCCGTCGATCTCCGACCAGCTGTTTTCGGTCATCCTGACCGCGGTAGATGGATCGGAGCGCGCGGCCGGCGTTTTGCGCGCGGCCGTTGAGATCGCACGAAAGTGCAACGGTCGCGTTCACCTCTACCATTCTGTCTCGATTCCACAGGAATTTCCGGCGGCGGCACGCATGCCGCCTGACAAGCTTCCGGCAATCCTGGTGGCAGAGGCACAACGGGAGTTGCAGTCGCTCGCCGCGGGCTACTCGGACATCGTGATCGAGGATACCACCATGAGTGATCCGCCGCAGGCGTGGCGAGGCATCCTCGAAGCTGGCGACCGTTTGAACGCGGATCTCGTCGTGATCGGCAGCCACGGGTACGGCGGTTGGGATCACGTGCTTGGCACGACGGCCGCGAATGTGGTCAATCGCTCGGATCGAAGCGTTCTCGTCGTGCACGATCGGCCGCCGCATCCGCAGTCGTGAAGCCAGAGCTACGGTGCTGCGGTTTCCTCAAATCGACCCCACCGCGAATCGCTATCGACATGACCTGTGCCCGTCGCTATGTGGCTCAATTTGAGCCAGAAACCTTCGGGGCGGCCTTTTCGTCGGGGCGAAACGCTAGTGCTTCCAAAGAAGAGGCTGCCGTTTGTTCTTCTATCTCGCGAAGGCCCTTGCGACTTGCCAGGCGCCGCCGCCGGCCGGGGAGGGGCCTCGGGCTGGACTTTGCTCAAATGACTTGTCCAACACCGCAACCGGATAGAATGTTCTCGCTTTCACATGCAGATCCTCCTTTCCAAATGCGGCGAGGAAAACGAGCGGCGGAACTTTTGCCCCGCCCCAAGCTTGCTAACGCCTGCAGCTCCGTCTTACCTAGAATTCGCGCCTCGGAAATCACGAGATCGAACTCGCCCGATCCGAACTCGGGCGTGTAGCGCCCGAAGACTCGTCGGCCCTCCGACCGCAGCACCGGCTCGAAAGTCCATTGCAGCACGAGGAAGGCATCCATCATGCCAAGACTCCAAGGCCGCGCAGCCTCGCGGTGGCGGGGGAAACTGGGTTCAGCATCGGGCTTTTTTCCCGACCCATTCGGGAATTCGTTCAGTCTTCCTACTCGCTCTCGCTCAACCATTTCCACAAGGTCTTTGCGTCGATCCCTAGTTTCTCGGCAACCTTGCCCTTGTGTCCCCCAAGTTGAGTCATGGCCCAGGCAGCGTAGCGGCGCTGAAGGTCTCGAATTGGCAAGATGTCCCCATTAAACTCGTCTCGCTGTACGCGCCCTGGCAGCCTGACATTTTCAGGAAGATCGTCGAAGGTCACGATCTTTGATCGGCCCAGAAGAACGATCTTGTCCAAGACATGTGCCAGTTCACGTACATTTCCCGGCCATCCGTAGATGAGAAGGCATTCCAGTGCCTCGCGGGACAGGCGCTCGGGGATAGACCCGGGAAATTTCTCCTTGGCTTGTTTGAAAAAATGCGCCACGAGTTCGGGGAGGTCATCGCGGCGGTCTCGTAGCGCGGGCATGACGATGGAGAGAACATCCAGCCGGTAGAGCAGGTCTTCGCGGAATTTTCCGGTGCTGGCAGCCGCATGCAGATTACGGTGAGTCGCGGCAATGATGCGGACGTCAATCTCCTTTTCCTTGGTCGACCCGACAGGACGGATCGAGTTGTGCTCGATCACGTGAAGCAGCTTGGCCTGCAACCCCGGCGCCATTTCTCCGATCTCGTCGAGGAAAAGCGTCCCACCATCGGCTTCTCGAAAAAGTCCCGGGCGGTCGCTCGCCGCGCCGGTGAAGGCTCCTTTTACGTAGCCGAACAGTTCGCTCTCGAGCAGGGGTTCTGGCAATGCGGCGCAGTTCACAACGACAAACGGACGACTTGAACGTTGGCTGTCGGCGTGAATTGCTTGGGCGACCAGGCTCTTTCCCGTTCCGGTTTCGCCCAGAATCAAGACCGGGACCGGCACGCTCGCAACACGCGCGACGATCTCGCGGACGTTTCTCATGGAGGTACTGTTGCCCACAATACGTTCCATCGAAAATCGGTCGCGTAGCGTCCTTTTCAGGGTCGCGGCTTCGCGCCGCAGCTGCGATTCATCCAAGGCGCGCCCAAGGAACAGCGCAAGCTCTTCGACTTTGAAGGGTTTCGTCAGGTAGTGATAGGCGCCTTGTCGGATGGACTCGACAGCGGTATCGATCGCGCTGAAGGCGGTCATGACAATAACTGGTCGTTCGGGGGAGAGACTGCGCGAGACGGCGAGCAAGGCGAGCCCGTCGACCTTCGGCATGCGGAGATCGGTCACCAGGGCGTCGACGTGGTCGGACTTCAGTTTCTCCGCGGCGGCTTCACCAGAGCCGATGGCCTCGGCGTCGTACCCGCGATCGCAAAGGCTCTCCGCCAGGGTTCTCGCCATCTCCAGGTTGTCGTCGACCACGAGGACGCGGTGTTTGCTAGTGGGCAAGATCGGCCTCCTGGGAATCGGTGGAAGATGGAAGTCGGATAACCGCGCGTGTCCCATGTGGCTTCACCGATTCCAGCGACAAGGAACCGCGATGGCTCGTCACTATTTCTTGAACGATGGCGAGCCCGATCCCTGTTCCCTTTCCGCTCGCCTTCGTGGAAAAGAATGGCTCAAGCACGCGCCCCGCATCTGCTTGCGATATGCCAGGACCATCATCGACAACTGCGATGGTCAGTTCCCGACCCGCATCGTCGGCTCGTGCGGTCACCGCAACGGCACCTCCCCTCGGGCAGGCGTCGCAGGCGTTGAGGAGCAAATTGACCACTGCGTGCTCAAGCAGACGCGGATCGCCGTGAAGGGGCGGCAATTGCGACGAGACTTGCGTTCTCAAATGCACCCCGGCTTGTTCAAAGCGATGCTCGACCAGGGACACCGCCTCGCGCACCAAGGCGTTTGACTCGATAGCCTCCGCAGTCGGGGCGTCGCCGCGCGCAAGGCCGAGCAGACCGCGAATTACCCGATGGATCCGGTCGATCTGTTCAATGATGACGCGAACACCACTCGATGATCGCTCATCGTTCGCAACTCTGGACATGAGCTGCTCGGCCCGGCCGGCGATAATTCCAAGGGGTGTCGATATTTCGTGGGCGACTCCGACTGCTAGGGTTCCCATGGTTGCCGCGCGCCCGGCTCGCTCAAGGCGTTCGTCGCGTTGCCGAATGAGGTCGGCAAGAGCCAATTGGTGCTGTAGCAACAGCTCCTTGCGTTGATTGCGCATCGCCAGACCGCCGAACGTAAGCACGAGGCCACTCGCCGTCGCGACACTAAGGATCAAGCGCCAGCGTGCCCATCGTTCACGGTCGCGTTCCCTCTCGGCACTGGCAACGGCCACGATGCCCCACTGCCCCGAAACCCCCGCATCGATTCGGGCCAATCCCGCCAGCGCCGTCCGCGGCGACAACCCGATCCGCCCAGATTCTTGCCTAGACAAACGCACGTAGGCACTGCCGTCGTCGAGGCCGGCCAAAACGGCATTCGAGGAGAGAAAGCGGCCGTCGGTGGTGTAGAACCCCCGGGTGCCGGGAGGCCGTAAAAGCAACATCACGCTATTCGGCCGTTCGATAGCCTTGAGATCGGTAAAGAGGCTGGCCATCGAGAGAGTTAGGTCGACAATGCCGCCATCCGGAATCGGAAACGACAATTGCACGGCACGGTCACTCGACGCTGGGGTCGGGCGCGCCACGGCCCCAGAAGTGCGGAAGACAGCAGACAAATACCGATCGACGATGGAGGTGCTCGTCGGCTGTCCAGCAAGATGACTTTGCGCAAGCGCGAGCGCGTCGTGATGGGCGGCCTCCAAACGGGTGCTTAGATCCGCCGCTAGACTTTGCGCCAGGGTGGCCTGCTCTTGGGCGAAATCGGACAGTGCCACTGCCGATTCTCGCTCCTCGTCCCAGTACGCCAGCGCCGCAACCGGCACGATGGCAAGCAACATGAACCAGGCTATTGGGGTAGCTCTCATGCGTCGAAGGACAGCTTCGCGATTCCAGCCCCCGCCCAAAGACGACGTGACCCGAGTTGTCAGGGGCAACAGGCGCAGTGTCTGTGAGGTGTGTAGCATACCGCTCCGTGAATGCGAAGCAAGATTTGCGCCCGACAAGCGGACGGCCAACCACCGGTGTCTGACGAGATCAAGCAAGGCCTTGCCCGGTGCTGATCGGGATCAATTCCCGGTGTTGCGGAAAACTTTCCCGATTCGCTTCGTGGATGGGGGCGACATGCCTCGCGCAAACGTCGCGGCTCGTCGACTGCGCCACGGTTCAATCCCAACAATGCCTGCCAAGGCGTCGACGAAGTGGCAAGTGCCTCGGCTTGGCACGCTTGGCACAGGTCGTGCTTGGGGCTTGACCATGCAGCTTGACGTGGACAGCTCGACGAGGCGAATTGGTGTGGCCATTGCCCTGGCTTGGGGAGCCCTGGCACTCTCCTTCCGCCAGGGCTTGGCTGCCGAAGTTGCGCCCGCGCCAGCGGGTGATGCAGCCACAGGTGCCCAGCTGCGGGTTGTCAGCCTGCCCGAGGCACTCGCCTTCGCGCGCGCGCACCAGCCGGCGGTCCGCGCGGCGCTCGCCCGCATCGCCGAGCAAAAATCCTACGCCGGCGTGCCTCGCGCCGAGTGGCGTCCGTTTGCCGGTCTCGTGGGTCAAGTCTTGGAAGGCACAGCGAACAACACGACCACATCCTACCTGTCCGCGGATGCGGTCGACATTCCTCGCATCGGGGGAACGCGTTCGGTGTCGAGTGCTGGCGCTGACTGGAGTCCCTATGCCTCCACCTTGGCCGGTGTCGGTGCGAAACAGGAGGTTTTCGACTTCGGGCGCATCGCTGCACAGGCTGCCGCTGCGGATGCGCAGATCGTGATTGCCCAGCGGGCGGCGGACGCCATCCGACTCGACATCGAGCTCGGCGTCGAGGAGGCGTACTTTGCCGTGAACGCCGCGAAGTCGGTTCTGCAAGCCGCCGAAGACGCATACGAGCGCGCCCGGGTTCATCGCGATTACGCTCAGGCTGGGGTTCGTTCCGGGCTTCGTCCCCCCATCGAACTCACGCGTGCCGAGGCTGACCTCACCCGATTCGACACCGGCCGAATTCGCGCCAGAGGTGGCCTCATGGCTGCGCAGGCGGTTCTCGCCGCAGCCGTGGGCGCCCCCGAAGCTGCCCTCGACGCCGGTAGCGCCCCGGTAACTCCGCAAGACCTTCTGCCCTTGACCGACGCCATTCGCCGAGCTGGAGAAAGGGAGCCGCACCTGCAGGAAACCATTGCTCGACTACGCGCGCAGGAACAGCAAACTCTGGCGATCGCTGCCCTCCTTCGGCCGAACATTCATCTTTCCGCAACTTTTTCGGGACGAGCCGGCGGTGCGACGCCGTCGAACGCGCTCGACCCGGTTCCTGCCGGCAGTGGCTACCTGCCAGATGTTCCCAACTGGGATGCGGGACTCATCTTCAGCTGGCCGCTCTTCGACCCCATGGTGAAGGCAAGGCAAAATGCCTCGATTGCAACGGAGCAAGTCCGTCGCGAGGAGATCGATCTCGTGCGCCAGCAGCTCGTCGCGAATGTCGCTCAAACGTACGTGGCGGTGGACGTCGCTCGGCAGGCGTTTCCCTCCCTGCAGCGCGAATTCGAAGCGGCCCGTACAAACTACGCGCAGGCGGATGCACGCTTTCGCGCGGAGCTCGGCACCAGCGTCGAGCTAGCTGATGCTGAAGCCCTTCGCACGGATGCGGAGATCCGACTTGCCCTTGGAGTGTTCGAGATCGCCAGGGCGCGGGCCGCGTTCGGCCGGGCGATCGCCGAGGGCATGTGAGGCCGACGCGCGCGCGACATCGAACCATGGAACGGCAATGAAGAAGGAATCAATGACTGAATCGAACGAAACGCCAAACTCGAATACGAGGTCGCCACGGTCGAAGTTGCCAGTCGTCATCGCGGGCTGCGTGGCCGGGATTCTTCTCTTGGGCGGCCTCATGATGTGGCGGGCGGAAAGTCGGACCAACAAGGTCGCGCTCTCCTCTCGGCCCAAGCCGGTGACTGTGATTCGTGCCAAGGCGGCCAACTACCGCCCCTCGCGAACCTACGTGGGAACGTTGCAACCGTGGGTCCAGGCCAGCGTGGGGCCTCAGATGATCTCGGCCTTCGTTGATACCGTCCTAGTGCGGCCGGGGGCGATCGTCAAGCGTCACGACGTGCTCGCGACGCTCGACTGCCGAGATGCCAGCGCCTCGACCAAAGCCATCGCCGCGAGCGCACGAGCTATCGACGAACATCAAAGAGCCATCGCCCACGAAGCCCAACGAACCGCCGGTCTGCTCCAAGGCGGCTTCGTATCGCCCAACGAGGCAGAACAGAAGACGTCGCAAAGCGCCTCCGAGCAGGCGCAGCTTGAAGCCGAGCGTGCCAACCTCGCGCGCAGCTCCCTTCAGGTCAACGACTGCATTTTGCGTGCGCCTTTCAACGGCGAAGTGGCGCAACGACTTATCGACCCCGGGGCGTTCGTTCGTCCGGGCGCCGCCATCGTGACCGTCGTCGATCGAAGCACCGTGCGCATGACGGCCGACGCACCCGAGATCGACTTCGGCCTGATTTCCGCCGGTACCGAGGTGACGGTTCACGTCTACGCCACCAACCGAGATCTGCCAGCGACCATCTCGCGTCGTACTCCCGCGGCGGAACCATCGACCCGCACGGTGCACTTCGAGATCGACATTCCCGATCCCAGCCGCGCGATCCCGGTTGGAACCACGGGCGAAGTGCACATCGACGTCGGTACGCCCGAGCCGGCTAGCGAAATTCCACTTTATGCAGCGACCATTCGCGGGAACAAGGCCAGCCTGTTCGTCGTCGACCAAGGCGTCGCCCGCCAGCAGACCGTATCTGTCAAGGGCGAAGCCGGCGGATCGCTTTTCCTCGACACCAGCCTTGCGGCCGGAGCAGCCGTCGTGACGGAGGGCCGAGCTATCCTCGAAGACGGAGATCGGGTCCAGGCCTTGGAGATGGCGGATCCCGAGACGGCAACTGCGACACGCGCGACCCCTGAGAAGCATCCACCCAATAACCTTGGCAAGGCATCTTCGGTCCAAGGGGCGCCATGACCGCACTGTCTCTTCGCAACCCCATTGCGGTGCTCATGCTCTGCATCGCACTCGTCGTGTTTGCCGGCGTCGTCACGCCTCGCATGAGCGTCGACACATTTCCCGAGCTGACCCCGCCAGTCTTGGTCATCGGAACGCTCGCCCCCGGGCTCGGACCCAAGGACGTGGAGAAGACCATCACCTGGCGGCTCGAGAAGTATGTCAGCGCTACCCCTGGCGTTGACCATGTCGAGAGTGTTTCGCGCAACAGCCTCAGCATCATCTACGTTTGGCTCAAGTGGGGGACCGACCTCAACGGAGCGCAGACACTGGTTCAACAGCAAGCCGCCTTCGCAATGGCCGCGGTCCCGAAGTCGCTAGGCGTGCTGCCGCCGTTCGTGCTGCAATACGATCCGTCAAACGCTCCGGTGATTCAGGTCGTGGTTTCCGGTGCGGGCTATTCGGGGCCCCAGCTCTACGACTACGCCTTCAACAGCATCGAGCCGCTGCTGGAAGGCATCCCGGGTGTCGCCAGCGCGGCTCCCGACGGCGGGCGCATGCGCCAGATCAATGTCGTCGTGGACCCAACTCGAGCGCAAGCGCGCAATGTTACCGCGGAAGATGTGGCCAAGGCTGTCGCTAAATCGGACGCGCTCCTACCTTCCGGAGAATTCATCTCGCCCAAGTTCGATGCCAATGTTTACACGAATGCGATTCCGTTGAAGGTCGAGACGATCGGCGAGGCACCGGTCAAGGTGCAGGGGCTTCGCGCTGTCCTGATTCGCGATGTTGCCAAGGTCGAAGACGGCGGAACCCCCCCCACCCAGTCGGTCGCGGTCAACGGCCGCGATGCCGTGTATCTCAATGTACTGCGCATCCCGGGGGGCAACACCATCGAAATCGTCGACGCGGTCAAGAAGGTGGTGGCGGGCCTGCACGATTTGCCGCCGGGTATGGAGATCAAGGCCTTCTTCGACCAATCCACCTTCGTCCGAACCACCTACCACGGACTCAAGAAGGAGATTATCCAAGCGCTCGTGCTCATCGGCATCGTGATCCTACTCTTCCTTCAGAGCATGCGCGGAACGTTGATCGTTTCGGTTGCGATTCCACTGTCGTTCGCCATCGCCTTGCTCGTTCTCTATGCGACAGGCCAGACGTTGAATGCGTTCACGCTGGGCGGTTTGACCTTGGCGATGGGCCGGTTGGTCGATGATGCCGTGGTGGTGTTGGAATCCATTCACCGGCACCAGCGCATGGGGCTCGACACGCGCGAGGCGGCCTTACGCGGAACCAATGCGGTGGCCCTGCCGGTGTTGGCTTCGACACTGACCACCATGGCAGTGCTCTTGCCCGTGCTCTTGCTCGCAGGGTTGGCCAAGAAGCTGTTCGCTCCGCTCGCCCTCACCGTCGCGGTCGCGATGATCGCCTCGTACTTCGTGAGCATGTCGGTTACCCCTGTCGCTTGCCGGTATTTTCTGGGTCACCTCGAGCCCGGCCGATTCGGAAGGCGCATCGAGCAGCTCATTGATGGCATCGCGGACGCATACGCGCGCGGGCTGCGCCGCGTGCTGCCCTTTCGCTGGACGATCATTGTATCTACGCTCGTGTTGGTGGCGGGCAGTGTGTGGGCCGCGAGCCGTCTGCCAAGCACATTCTTTCCCGAAATCGATGAGGCCATGGACATGATCTACGTGCGATTCGCGCCTGGGATCGCACTCGACCAAGCCTCCGCTCTGCTAAGTGAGATGGGCCGGACGCTTGCCCACGAGCTGCCGGAGGAGAGCGTCGAGATGGTGATCGCGAACCTCGGCACCCCGCAGAACGCCCGCAGCGCGATCGTCAGCCCGAACGTCGGGCCTCACACCGGCTTCTTGCGGCTGGCGTTCTCCGACTCCGATCGGCGCAAGCTCTCCCAGTCTGAGTTGGCAGCGCGCGCGAGAGAGATTCTGTCTCGAAAGTTCCCCGGCGTGGAAACCTTGCAATATCCCGGCGGACTGGTCGCCAGCGTGTTTGCGAATGGCTACATCGCACCTCTGGCCATCGAGATACGTGGCGAAAAGCTCGATGAGTTGGACGCCTACGCCAAGGCCGTGGCCGAGGTGGCGCGTACGATTCCCGGAGTGCGCGACGTGCGTTCGTCGCTCCAGATTGACTATCCCGAAATACGTGTCGAAACGGATCGAGAGAAGGCGGGGTTGGTCGGGGTCACCCTGCGGTCGGCGGCGCAGACCACCCTCGAAGCCACTCTCGGCAACATCAACACGCCGAGTGTCTGGATCGATGCCAACAACGGCCAGTCCTACTACGTTGTCACCGCTTACGATGGCCGACGAGTCGGCGACACGCAGGCTCTCTCGCAGCTTCCGGTCCGGGTCAGCGATGCCGGACTCTCGGTCCCTCTTGGTGCCTACGGACGCATACGACGCTCTCTTGGCCCCATTGCCGTGGAACGGAACCAGCTTCAGCGTGCGGCGCACGTCCTCATGCAGGCGGAAGGGCGCGACATCGGCAGCGTGGCCTCCGACCTCGAACGGGCGCTGCACGAGGATCCACGCACTCGCCACATCCAATTCGACTTCGTTGGCCAGGTCCAGCTGATGCGCACGACGTTTTCCGGCCTCGGGCTAGCCCTTGGACTCGCCGTGATGGTGGTGTTCATGATCATGGCCTCGCAGTTCAAGTCCCTGCGCCTGCCGTTCGTCATGTTGTTCACCATCCCGGTTTCGCTTGTCGGGATTGTCCTCGCGCTGATGGCGGCCGGCCAGGGTTTCTCGATCACGGCCCTCATGGGCATTCTGATGGTGATTGGGATCGCGGTCTCGAACGGTATCTTGCTCGTCGACGACGCTAACCGTCGCCTCGGTGAGGGCGTGGACAAGGTGGAAGCCATCGTGGCCGCTGCCCGCTCGCGCTTCGTTCCCATCGCGATGACCAGCTTGGCCACCGTCATCGGGCTGCTCCCTACCGCACTCGCGCTCGAACACGGCTCCGAGGCAAACCAACCTCTGGCCCTCTCGGTGGTGGGCGGTCTGTCGTCTTCGACGATCCTGTCGCTGTTCCTGGTTCCGATCATGTTCCTGATGTTCGCCCGCCGACCGACGCCGGGCGAGGCACCGGAGGAGGCGGGCGGCGGTTTGCCCTCGCTGGCACGGGCGCATCCATGACCGGACTTTCCTTACGCAACCCTATCGCCGTCCTCATGGCGGCCATCGCCCTGGTTGTGTTCGCCATGGTCGTCACGCCCCGCATGAGCATCGACACCTTTCCCGAGCTGACGCCCCCAGTATTGGTCGTCGGGACGATGGCTCCAGGTCTTGGGCCCAAGGACGTGGAGAAGACACTAACCTGGCGAATCGAGAAATACGTGAGTGCGACCCCGGGGGTGGAGCACGTGGAGAGCGTATCCCGCAATAATCTCAGCATTGTTTACGTGTGGCTCAAGTGGGGCATCGATCTCAATGCGGCCCAAACCCTGGTCCAGCAGCAAGTGGCGTTCGCGATGTCGGCCGTGCCGAAGTCGCTCGGTGTGCTGCCGCCCTTCGTGCTCCAGTACGATCCCTCGAACGCACCCGTGGTTCAAGTTGCCGTGGCCGGAGGAGGGCTGACTGGACCGCAGCTCTACGACTATGCGCTGAACAGCATCGAGCCGATCTTGGAGGGCATTCCTGGCGTGGCCAGTGCTTCGATCAATGGCGGGAGGCAGCGGCAGATCAACGTGGTGGTGGATCCGGTCAAGGCACAGGCACGGGGGATTACTTCCACCGACGTGGCCGCGGCAGTGCACGACTCGAATGCCCTTCTGCCCTCCGGAGAATTCATAGCCCACACGTTCGACGCGAACGTCTACACCAATGCAGTACCCGCGAATGTGCGTGATATCGGTAACGCCGCCATCAAGGATCGCGAGGGTGTCCCAGTCATGATTCGGGATGTGGCACGGGTTGAAGACGGTGGCGCTCCGGAGACGCAAGCGGTGGCGGTAGGCGGACAGAATGCCGTCTACCTCAACGTTCTGCGCGTGCCCGGGGGCAATACCATCGAGATCGTCGATGCCGTCAAACAGAAGGTTCACGCCCTCACCGAGTTGCCGACCGGACTGCGCGTGGTTCCGGTATTCGATCAGTCGACCTTCGTGCGCACCTCCTACGAGGGACTCAAGAAAGAGGTTATTCAGGCGCTCATCCTGATTGCGATTGTGATCCTCATCTTCTTACAGAGCCTACGCGGAACCATGATCATCTCGGTGGCAATCCCGCTTTCCTTCGCCATGACGCTCATCGTTCTCTACGCGACCGGCCAGACGCTGAATGCGTTCACGCTGGGAGGGCTGACCTTGGCCATGGGCCGGCTGGTCGATGATGCCGTGGTTGTGCTGGAATCGATCCACCGTCACCAGCGCATGGGCCTTGGCGCGTATCAAGCGGCTCTGCGCGGGACCAATGCCGTCGCCTTGCCGGTTTTGGCCTCGACACTGACCACCATGGCCGTGCTTCTTCCGGTACTGCTCTTGGCGGGACTTGCGCAGAAGTTGTTTGCGCCGCTCGCACTTACTGTTGCGGTGGCAATGATTTCCTCCTACCTCGTCAGCATCTGTGTGACGCCCGTGGCCTGCCACTACTTCCTCGGGTACGCCAAGCACGGGCGCTTCGGGACGATGGTCGAGGCATTCATCGACCGTATCGCCGACCGCTACGCGGCAACCTTGCGCCGGGTGTTGCCGTTTCGGCGCACCATCGTGGTGGCCTCTGCAACGCTGATTGCCGCCAGTGCTTGGGCGGCGACGCGGCTGCCCAGCACCTTCTTCCCCGAGATCGACGAATCGATGGAGCGTGTGTACGTCCGCGTGGCCCCGGGCATGTCGCTCACGGACGCATCGGCACTGATCAATCGAATGGGCGCCGATTTGCAGCAGAAGCTCGGGAAAGACCTGGTCGAATTGGTCCTTACTAACGTGGGTTCGCCCAACAATGCTCGCAGCGCCATGACCAGCCCGAATGCAGGCCCGCACATGGGCTTCATCCGTCTGGCGCTGGTCGCCCCCGAGCAGCGGAAGGAGAACCAACGCGAGATCGCGGATCGGATTCGAAAGATCCTGGTGGATGAATATCCAGGAGTCGAGTTTCTCCAATGGCCAGGTGGCCTGGTCGCCAGCGTGTTCGCCAACGGTTACATTGCACCCGTCGTGGTAGAGATCCGCGGCGACAACCTCGACGAACTGGACGCCGAGGCCAAGTCCGTGGCTCAGGTCGCCGCGACCGTGCCTGGCATTCGCGACATCTATCCCTCGCTGCAGATGGACTATCCGGAGATCCGGGTCGAAACCGATCGCATGAAGGGCGGCTACGTTGGGATGACAGCATTGGATGCAGCGCAAACCACCCTGGAGGCAACGCTTGGCAACATCAACACGCCGAGCGTCTGGATCGATCCAAACAACGGTCAATCCTATTACGTGGTTTCTTCCTACGACAGCGCCGCCGTCCCGGACATCAACGCGCTTGCGCAACTTCCGGTGCTTTTCGGGCCTGAGGGCGGCCCTGTACGCCTTGGTGCCTACGGTACAATCCGGCGTTCGGTCGGGCCAATCGCCGTCGAGCGCAACCAACTCCAGCGCGCCGCTCATGTCTTCATGCAAACCGAGGGGCGCGACATCGGAACTGTCGCTCACGACCTCGAGCATGCCTTGCGAGACGATCCACGAACACGGGACATCAAGTTCGGGTTCGTGGGACAAGTCGATCTCATGCGTACCACCTTTTCAGGCCTTGGACTGGCACTCGGATTGGCCATGATGGTGGTTTTCATGATCATGGCTTCGCAATTCAAGTCGCTGCGGCTTCCCTTCATCATGCTCTTCACGATCCCAGTTTCGCTGGTGGGAATCGTCCTGGCATTGATGTCCGCCGGTCAGGGATTCTCCATCACCGCGCTCATGGGGATTCTGATGGTTATCGGGATCGCGGTGTCGAACGGCATTCTGTTGGTCGACGATGCTAACCGGCGATTTAGCGAGGGCGTCGCCAAGGTTGAGGCGATTGTGGCTGCCGCCCGCTCGCGTTTCGTTCCCATCGCGATGACCAGCTTGGCCACGGTCATTGGTCTCATCCCGACTGCGATCAGGCTTGAACAAGGTTCCGAGGCCAACCAGCCTCTTGCGCTGGCTGTGGTCGGAGGGCTGACCTCTTCGACCATCCTTTCGCTTTTTCTTGTCCCTGTCATGTTCCTGCTGATCGCCAAACCGGCGACTGCGGCGAAGGTGTAGGCGGATTCGGCTCACGCCTTCGGCGGTGATGACCAAATCGGCAGGTGAGCCCAACGATGGTTGGCTTTGATCGGCGGGAGCCTATCCTCGCCAGTGGCTGCCGTCAGCGCGATGCAAGAAATCGGATGGGATCGAGGCTGACTTGTTTGCCCTCGATCGCCACGGCACCTTGTGTTTCCAGCGCCATTTCGTGATGGCAATCGAGCGTGCCCGACTGCTCGAAATCGAGCGCAACGAGCTTGGTCTCGCCAGGCTGAAGAGAGAGAGCTTCGGCCTCACGCGGTTGAATCACCGTGCGCTCTCCTCCGGTGACTTCGGAGAGGAGGATATGGTCTGGCGAAAGGACGACTACGTGGCTCGACTCATTCTTGACCTGCAGGCGTACGCCCAAGTTGAACCGATCATCGCTGAAGGTTGGAATTTGCTCGGCGCTTCGGTTGACGAAGCAGCGCTCACCGGCGATGGTAATCTGGACGCCTTCCTTGGACAGGGACGGTCCGGAACTGTGGTAGGGCGCTGCATACCCGCACGACGCCGCATAACCCAACATGGTGGCAAGAAAGATGGAACTGAAACGGTTCTTCATGATGCACCTCCTATGCTGGAGCTCAGCAATTTCCATACCAAACGCAGAGCTTCCTAGTTGAGACAAGTTCTATGAGCGCAAGAGCGCCGGATCGGGATATTTTCCCGACTGATCGGGAAAATGTGCGCCCGGCATGGGCGCAGAACAAAGAGGTGACGTCATGAAATAGGCGAAAGTGCTCTGGAGGACCCTGACGGAGGGAACCTCCCACCTACGAGACAAGGGCGCCGACCCGGAGCACCGGGTTCC